>Ga0214543_1002923_pt1 | contig 33578 bp, 29 predicted proteins | sample CNSS2metaG_FD_160094 | JGI IMG/M metagenome (GOLD analysis project Ga0214543, IMG submission 160094) | Root nodule microbial communities from cowpea collected in UCLA plant growth center, Los Angeles, California, USA - CNSS2 | ecosystem: Host-associated > Plants > Roots > Nodule | place: USA... | reverse complement strand
ACAATTCAAGATTCAATACATTTAAATTATTAGTATTGTATCCCCTTATATCTAATTTAAAAAAATGTAGTTTTTTCAAAATGAAAACTCGGGGACAATACATAATTTTCGTATTGAATCTCAAACGGAAAACTAAGGCTAACTCTCAAATCAAATAAATATTTAAGCAAATAATAAACCACATATATATAACATATTACTAATACATAACAGACAACAAAATCTTACAAAATAATAGAATTATGAACCTAGGAGTGTGAAAATTGAATGACAATGGAAGATGATGCACACCCACGATACTTAGGTCTTCAAGAGCTACAAGAGACAATAAAATAAATAAGAGACCGTAAAATTAGCAAAAGAGCAATGCAAAAATCTACCAAAAACCTCATCAAAATGCAAAACAATTACCTAAATCATAAAAAAATATACAAAACAAAAAAAAATAGAAATAACGCGTTTTGAATTTACCCCGGAGAGAATTAGCGGTGTGACAGTGGCTGATAATGGTGAAGGAGGCGCAAGAGACTCACCGGAGCAGTGGCACGGAGCAGTGACAACGTTTGTCGCCAAGTGGTGGTTATGGTGGACCGTGGCGAAGTGGTGCGACGGAGGCGCGATGGAGGGCGTAACGGAGGGCACGACGGTGGCGGAATCTGGTTGCTTTTCGCGTGTTGTTCAATGGCGGAGCAATATCGGTGACGCTAGCTTCGTGGACGGAGGCACAATCGGTGATGGAAGGCAACAGAGGGCGCAATCGTGACGAAGGGCGACAGTGGCAGAGAGAGGACGTTGTGCTCGTGAGAGAGAAGATGAACAGTGATGGGTTCGCGAGATTTGGGACCCTAAATAAACGATATGGCCTCGGTTCTGTAAACACCCGAGGCATAAAGTGTTATAGGCCTCGGTCCTTTGCCACCCGAGGCCAAATCATCTACTGTCAATGGCAATTTTGTAATACTGGGGGACACTGACGGGTTATAGGCTTCGGTTGATGTATAACCGAAGCATAAAACGAGTTATAGGCCTCGGTCCTTTATCACCCGAGGCCAAATCATCTACTGTCAATGGCAATTTTGTAGACACTGACGGGTTATAGGCTTCGGTTGATGTATAACCGAAGCATAAAACGAGTTATATGCTTCGGTTGGGTAAGGACCCGAGGCAAAAAGGTTAGAAAATTTTCAAAAATGCCACCGCCTCCTTATAGGCTTCGGTCCCGCAGTAAAAACTAGAATCTGTACTAGTGCAAGTTTCAAATGTTGTGGGTTTTAAAGAAACCTCTTGATCTGAGGACAGATCCTCTTCAAGAGGGAAAAGATGGTGAATATCACCCCTAAAGGGCTCTTTAGCTTGGGCCAATGGCCTGACCCATTTACTTTATCTTTGTCTTAAATAAATACATGTCATTTTGAATATTTTATTTTCAGCTTAATAATTGGGACCCTTTTAAATGCAGCCCATATTTTCATACGACCATTTGCTAGCAGCCCAAATCACGTCAATTGTGCTGAGAACCCCAATTTAGAAGTTGCTGCCAACGTTTTCCATCGCGTGTTGAATTTAAGGATGTTTCTGCCAGCTGCCAATGTGTCATGCACACATGCGTTTTCAATGTTTGATGTCATTGGGCTTAGGCCCAATCTGCAACCATAAGCATTACGGGTCTAGCAAAGTCTCCGACCAAGTGTGAGATTGAGGGCCATTTGTGAACTAGGAAACCAACACTTTCATCACTTGTGATCACCTCTGCTAGGGTTTTGTCCAATCACGCTTTCTAGCCTTTAGCACCGTTAGGGTTCACCATGAAAGAAAGCTTTCTTCCCCCCTCCCACCTTCACACGTTCCTTCTCTTAATGCCAACTGCTAGGATTTGTGATATCACGAGTGTCAGCCCTAACACTTAGGGTTAACCTCACATCTTTGCCGTTAGGTTCTATTGTTAGACGGTGTTCCCCTTCCTTTCTCCTAACAAATCTTTCACAACTGTGTTCTTCTTACTATAAAAGACCAACCATCGATTGTCATCCTAGCTTGGATGAATGAGAGTGGTTTGTTTCCCCCTTTCGTCTTAGCTCAACCCAAAACCCTAATTAGGTTTTTAACCTCGTCAGGTTGTCTAAACTAGTGAGAAACGAGAGTTCCCCACTAGAACGAGAGAGATCCGAACGCTAATCGTAATTTTTGAGTCTTCTGTTGCATTTTCAAGTCATCACAAAGCAACACAACCACACGAATGCAATGCATGATCCTAAAGGCCAACACACTCAGTCATTTTGAGGATTGTTTCTAGTCTAGAATGAAGTCAACAAATCAAGAATGTCATGGATTTGGCCATCCAAATCATTGAAACTCTCATTATAAAAGGTGTGATGTGCATCTTGAGACACATTGAGTTCATGTAGTTGGTGCAACACCATCCTCTTAAACTATGAGTGCACAGGGCCCTGTCCTTTAGAGGGTTGTAGGGGATGATATCCATTGGTCCAGCAGTGGGCTCTTGCTCTTCCTTTTGATTTGCTCCACTTGGGCTAGCTTCATGGTTATTGCACCACCAACTACAACACCATCAATTCCATCAGCAGTCTACACGTTCCTCACCTTGATAAAGCCCATCTTGTGCAGATTGAGATAGGAAGTTTGGTTCAAAACCCTAGTTAACTCTTCCAATTCATCTTCTACATCAACACCAAAGTATTCTATAAATTTGGACACCAACACCACATAAAGTAGTGTAAAATCTGTGAATCTCTTGGCCTTAAGCACAAAGATCCAATCCACTTGCACATTTTGTTGAATGCAATACATGAGGATCAAATCTTCGTCATTCAATGTAGAATGGTTGCTTCCACGTGGAACTATTATTTTTGTGATTATCATAGCAAGAAGCCTTTCACCCATCTTGAGACCACCAACATGAAAATTATTGATCTCAGCACCAGCGTTTCTTAAGCATTGCCAATAGTATTACACTTTGTTGAACTCTTGCACAACACCAATTTCACCTTTCCTCACTTGAAGTCCTCTTGGCCTAAGTCCAGCAAGATCCTTCTAAGCCTTCTTGGATATCTCCATGTGGACTCCTTTCACACTAGACAACAACACATCATTCTTGAATTGCAAGTTGGTGAAAAACACCTTCACTAAGTCAGGGTAACTTTTCCTTGAAAGTTCAAGGAAGGTCTTCAAATTTTGATGCTTGAGTTGTTGGAGGACTGCAAACCCTTCAGTTCACAACCATGAGTACCTCGACAAGTTAGGAATGTTGATTTGCTTCTTAGTCATCTCATTGAGGAACACTTGAATGTTGTCCTTATTTCCTTCAAACCAAGCTTCAATTCTCCCATGGTGTTCTTGATTTGGAGAACTTGGAGTGAGAGGAGTGGAGTGTTCTTCATCTGATTGAGTGCTATGTTGTTGTCGACGAGGCATGATAACCGTGGGTGTGACTGTTTCTAAGAGATGTTTGATGCAAATGCAAGTTTTCATGTGTAGTATTTTTAATTGAACACGATGAATTGCATAATTAGTCGATTAAATGGTGCAAATTTATTTTCATTAATTTTATTTAGGTTACCAAAGCCATGTTAATGCATTAGATTGTAGTATCTCAATAAAGCATGATGTTTCCATTGAGTTTTTATGAATGGATCAATCAGTTCATATCATGTAAGGTGCATGCACATTGGAATCATAGATCACACATGCTTTATGTACAAAGATTCCATACATTATCAAATATAAGAAAGGGAAAACCAATGTTGTGACTGATGCACTTTCAAGAAGATATACTCTTCTAGTCACCTTAGGTTCTCAAATTCTTGGCTTTGATAATGTTTGTGAATTGTATCTTCAAGATCCATATTTTGCACCTATTTACAAGTCTTGTGAACATAAGTCCCAAGAAGGTTTCCATGTGAACAATGGGTATTTGTTTAAAGAATGAAGAATTTGTATTCCTCATGGTTCGCATAGAAAATTTCTTATACAAGAAATGCATGAAGGGGGACTTATGGGACATTTTGGGGTTGCTAAAACTTTAGCCATTCTTAAAGAAAAATTCTTTTGCCCCCACATGAGGAAAGAGGTTCAAAGACATTGCTCTAGTTGCATCACATGTTTACATGCCAAATCTACTGCAATGCCTTCTAGCCTTTACACTCCTTTGCCTATTTCTTCCACCCCTTGGGAGGACATAAGCATGGACTTTGTCCCAAGACTTCTAAGAACTTTTAGAGAGGTGTTGATTCTATTTTTGTGGTAGTGGATCGCTTTTCCAAAATGGCACATTTTATACCATGCCGCAAAGTAAATGATGCTAGCAATATTGCAAACTTGTTTTTCAAAGAAGTGGTTTGTCTTCATGGTCTACCTAAAACCATTGTGTTTGATAGAGATACTAAGTTCCTTAGCCACTTTCAAAGGACTTTGTGGTCAAGGCTAGGAACCAAGCTATCTTTTTCTACTACTTGTCACCCATAAACTGATGGGCAAATTGAAGTAGTCAATAGATCTCTATCCACTTTGTTGAGGATCGTCCTTAAAGGCAACCATAAATCTTGGGATGAGTATCTTCCTCACATTGAATTTCCATACAATCGTGTGGTCCATAGCATCACCAAGCTCTCTCATCTTGATGTTGTTTATGGTTTCAATCCTATCACAGCTCTAGATTTGATACCATTCCCTACCTCTTTTGATTTCATCCATAAAGAAGAGGTATCTAAATCTAAGTTCATAAAGGATTTACATGAAAAGGGGCAAAACCAAATTCAAGCTCAAACTGAAAAAGTTCCAAATATCACAACAAAGGCAAGAGAGCTAGGAGTTCTAATGAGGGTGACTTAGTTTTGTTACATTTAAGAAAGGAAAGGTTTCCACACTTGAGAAAATCCAAACTTAGTCCCTGTGGTGATGGTCCATTTCAAATAATTAAAAAGATCAATGATAATGTTTATAAATTGGACCTTCTTGCTGATTATGGTGTTCACTCCACATTCAATATATCTGACTTGATTCCTTTTGTAGGTTCAGTGGATGAACATCAAGATTTGAGGACAAATCCTTTCCAAGGGGGAGGAGATGATGAGTCCATCCTAGGCTCACATGCACTTCAAGGCCCAAGCCCAATCAAAGGCCCAATAACAAGAAGCATGTTAAGAAAGATTCAAATGGGTTTATCTCAAGATGACCAAAATTCTCATGGGCTTTGAATGTTATTCTCATGGGCCAAGGAAGATGTTAAAATATGAGAGGATGCATGTTGGAGCATTAGAGTAGACTTTATTTTTAGGCCACATGTTAGGCCAGGCTTTATAGAATAAAAAGCCAAAGTACATTGTTGATTAGCTTTCAACACTAGTGCAAAATAAACTTTTTACAGTGCCCAATATGCATCGGTTTATGCGCAAATGAGGCATATGAAGATGCGAGTGGCACTTTTGTAATTTTTTTGAACTTTTATGCCTCGGTTGTACATAGAACCGAGGCATAAACCCCCCCAAAATTTTTATTTTTCCCGCTGCTTTGATATTTTTAAACTGGTGGCAGACTTTTATGCCTCGGGTCAAATCTAACCGAGGTAGATAGATGTTTATGCCTCGGGTCTCCTATAACCGAGACAGATAAATGTTTATGCCTCGGGTCTCTTATAACCAAGGCATATTTGATTGCTTTCCGAGTTGAATATGCCTCGGGCACATAACCGAGGCAGATAGATGTTTATGCCTCGGCTTAAAATCAACCGAGGCAATAAGTCTTCTTAGGGTTAAAAAGAAATCGCGCCACTGTTCGTCTTCTTCGCGTGAGCAGCAGCAATTTTTCTCTGTTCCATTTCCAAATGCAAGTTTCATTGAAGAAACAAGTTTCGCGTCCCTTCCTCTTCACCTTCTCGCATCTTCCTCCTCAGTTTCTCGTCCAACTCCTTGATACTTGCGAGCAACTTCACCATCTCGCTCTCGTAGTGCCCCAATTTCGAAAATGTAGCATTTCGCTTCTCTTTGGCGTTTCTCAGAGCGAACACCTTGGACTGCACCAACTCCACGAGGTTCTTATGCAGCGCCATGTTCTCATCGACCTCACGCTGAAGCTGGTCGATGCAGCGCCGTTTCGATGCCGCGTCGGATTTAAATTAAGGATAGAGCTGGGAGCAGAAGACGTACTCGATCTGCGCGATGCGGTCCTTGGCGTCTTGAATTGAAGCGACAAGGACGGTGTTGACACCACCGATGTGGTTTACGGCGTCGGCTTCAGTGAGAGGAAACCCTAACTTCGAAGAAGGAGGGTGGGTCAAAAAGTTTTTTTTTTAAATTCTTGATACCCATTAGGCCTCGGTTCCCTCCAGAACCGAGGCAGTAACCCTTGCATATGCCTTGATTATGAACCGAGGCATAAACAGATCCTCTTTTACCTCGTCAGTATATGCTTTGGGTGTAAAACCGAAGCCAAAAGGTCAAAATAATCGTGGTCAAATCCCTCCCCTGCACTAGTGCAACTTAGGCTAATTCAAGCCCAATTGAAAGGCTTGGCCGAGAATGGCTTGAAGAAGACTGAAAGCACACACTTTCCTCATGGTGCAAGGCATGGAGAGAATGACTTGCCACTTTGCACATGATCTTTCACTCCATTGCATCACACAGATCTTAGGAAAGCTTTCTCTCCAAGCCAAGTTTTTCATTTCATTTCATGTTGCATTTGTATTTCATCTTGGCCGACCATCCTACTATAAATGGGGCCTTCCACCACTTGTTTTGGGTTACTCTTTGCTTGGTAATAGAATTGATGTTGAGATCACTCCACATTATTGCCATAAGAGTCATTGTTAGACTAAGCTTCTACCTTAGCTCCTCTAGCCTCCTTCCCTAGGACAATTCTCTTTCCTATAACTTCATCTCCACCACACTATACCATAACTAGAAGAACCTTCAAACTTGTCTCCATATCCTTCATTCTCATGCATCTATGGAGCTTTCTCCTTCCAAAGTGACGCTTGGAACTTCATCATATCAACCCGGCCAGGATGGCTTCATATTCTTCAATATTTTGTCTTTGTCTAAGTTAAAGGAGGTTCGCCAACATACTGGTTTGTCAGATTTTCTTGCCTACGTACTTGTCATCCATGGATGTGCTTAGTTGATTATGTGTATCTTCCATTTAACTGATGGTAGCAGGTACTTGATAGATTTTATCATTATATAAGTGACCTTGTATGCGTGATGTAGTTAACGGGTGGGCGCCTTATCATTTGTTATGTCGCTATGTTTTTGACTATGGTGTCTGCAATATGTTGGGTTTAGTGACCATTTAGGTTAGCAAGGCCATTTGTGTTAGCAAACATTTGAGTGCAACAAACATATAAACATAATTGAAACCCAATATGATCCTAAAATTCTGAGTTTAAAGCCTAAACAACATATACCCCCAACTTTCATCATATTCATATAGATGCATACTGAATCTCTCATACAACATCAAAAGGAATTAATCAAACTCAAATTCATATCGGTTTGAGCACAAAAATCATGGCTCACAACATCAAAATTATGCAGTTCATACAATAACATAGAGAATTCAGGTTCAGCCCCCTTAACCTGGAATTTCCTTGCTTAACTTTGAAATTGGAAAGTTCCTTTGGTCACCAATGGCTTGCCTTATCACCACTTTAATTACCCTCTTCTAATTCATTCTCAACTCACTGTTTTACCTTGGATTTGTGTACCTCATAGAGCTCTCTGAAAACTAGCCTCCAAAACCCCTCTTTTCTCTCCAAATTTGTCTTATAAAGGGTCTTAATGTGGGTAAATGGCATAAAAACGAAATTGGTCTAAGGTGGGTGGTAATTGCCATTCATTGGGTCATTATGAACTATTTTTCAACCCCCTGCCTGCTCCTAAGGCTACTAGGGTTTTCATGTCCCTTCACCTTCATGCCAAAGAAATTTTGGCAAAAAGAAAGCTTACTATGGTTCTACCGAGGTTTGAACCCATGACCATCCCCATGCCAAATCAATGCACAACCACTCGAGCAATTCATGTTTCATGACAATTCCTATAAATATAAGGTTTCATTATCACCCCACATGATCAATCATATTATTAAAATAATAATAAATCAAACAACACATAATTGGCATGCATAGGACTCGAACCCAAATCCTCTCACACAATTAAGTACTCTCAAACACTTGGGCTAGTACTTTTCCACGTCACGCAAGTTAGAATTTAATGCCATAAAAGCTCTCACTACCCGCATTTATTAATTAATTACTTATTTAATTAATTAAATTCCACAGGTCTTACACAGAAGCTATTTCAGGGTTCTCAATGTATCTTGCTTCATCAATTCAACTCGAGGATGTTGGTTGTGTCAAATCAAGGGAAGATTGTTAGCACAAGTGACCTTGGTGCATGGATTTAATGAAGCAAGTGCATGAGATCGTATGAGGTTGATGAAAATGCATTGATTATTAAGACAAAGATATGCTAAATCTGGAATTGATGTAAAGATCATGAAGCTTGCTGTTTGTATTGTATTCATAGACTATATCACATAGGGTAGATGTCATTTTGTCTTAGGTTTGCCCTTTTTTATTTGTTAAAAAGGTTTTTAATAAATTAAAAGGCTTGTTGCATATATTTTTGTATGAATGTATTCAATCAGGTGAATTGTTATTCAATCGACTGATTTCACTAAAGTCAAATGAAATCAACATATTGTACGGACAAATCAACCTGTTGAATTAACTTATGACCAAGCTATATAAGCTGGTTTTCAAAGAGATGAGGTATGAATTGAAAATTTTGAGTGCAAAAAACAATCATACGTAGTTGGAAAACTCTCTCTCTCTAAATCACGTAGTTGTAGTTGTCGATTGAAGATCTCGACTGATCTTGGAATCATTTTGGCTTGGTTGAAGCTTAAAGAACACGTGTTTGGTTGGTTAGGGAGAGCCTCCATTAGGTTTTGTTCTTCTTGTGCTTTTGTATTGCTCATGGTGTCATTCCAAGTCTGTAAGTGGGATTCTTATAGTCTTGGGGATAAGATTCATGTGGAATACAAGAATCTTGGTGTTTTTGCTTTGATCAAAAGTGTAATCTTGGAGGCATTAGTGCATGATCAGGCTCAAGTTGTCCTAATAAATTGGATGTAGCTTAGTTATCGAGGGAACCAATATAAAATTGTTTGTGTGATCTTCTTTTCCCTATCTTGTGCATTATCCAAATCTCAAGAAAACCAACCAAATCAATCTTTATTAAGTGTGCATGTGTGTTTGCATTATTTGGTAACATAAATAAGTTGGATATATTGATTGGACCATATCTTGGTTGAGTGAGTTTCGTGCATTTCACATTTCTACATAATTTCCCATAATATTAGCCGATTGATTTCATATTTTAATATGTTTATTCATATTGTATGAACAAATTAATTTGTTGTTTTTGGTTTTAACTGGTTGAAAGTGTATTGTTCTGCGATACTTGCATTCTAATTACGTGGTAAATTTGATTTAACGAAAAGGAGTTTTTAGTTTTCAAAAACTCAGCTAAACTAACCATTTCAATACTCACAAGAATCATTTTCATGAAGGAAATCATGGATTTTTTTTTTCATAATGGATTTTTTCTTTCCTATGTGTATGATGAAATCTTGTCATGATTTTACTGTGGTCCCCATATTTTTATTTCTTTTTTCTTTTTTTTTATTTTAATAAAATTTTTACCACTAGTGCCTAGCATGAGCTTATTAGAGAGAGTAAAAGAAAATTTGTATAATCTAATACAGAGGCAGACCTTTGTTATGACAAGGGGGAGCCACGACTTCCCCAACGTTTTTTCTTTTTTTTTCTATATATATTTTAAGAAAATATTTTTATATTATTATATTATTTATACAAATTTAGTTTAAAAAACTTTTTTAAAATTTAAAAATCAAGTTTTGCCTTTTAGTTGTAATCTTTTTTTACTTATTTATTTGGTTTCTCTCTCTTTCGTACCTCCATCTCCTATTTTCCTCCTCTTTCTATCTCAATTTTCATCATTAATCTCTTATTATTTTCAAAAGCAAATTGCACCACGACAAGATTGAGGAGTTACAAAATATTTTGGACTAAATAACTTTTTCTTTTGAGTAAGTTCATTTTTTATCCTTTTTTTTCGAAGCAATATGTTTTATTCTTGTACGTGGCTATCCCATGCTGTAGGCATATATCTATTTGTTAGAGATTATTAAATCATGGTTTAATTGTTTATCAAACTCTTTTTTATGTAAATAAAGTTATTTTAGGCTTTGAAGTTAGGTAAGGGAAGAACAATATTAAGAATATATTTTAAAGTAAAGGAAGCTAATCATTTAGAAGTTGTTAATTTTCTTAAAATATTGATTCTTGATTTTGATATTTAATTTGGGGTATTCGTAATTTTATCTTTTCCTACATAAGACGGAGGCTGAATTTTTAGTAAGCACTATAATCATCTATATGGATATTGCAACAAGTTTTAATTCTGATTAAATTATTGAAAATTAAGTTATTGAAAAAGCGTAGAGGAGCACTCTCACTAGAGGCACCTTTTGCTTTTTTTAATATATTATTGTTGATGATAAAATTTATGTTACACTTTCACATATATATTATTGTCATATGTTTTGAATTATATTATCACGTGTGCTTGTTTTGAAAAAAAAAAATGATGTTAGGAAATGAAAACTTTTTTTAATTAGAAAAAATAATTTATATATAAAAAAAATTGACCCTAAAATTTTTGTCCATTCCGTCACTGATTGGAATGTAAGAAAAAATGCTTGGTAAATCAAAAGAATTTACTATATCACATGAGTGAGTAAATACATTTCTATTCTTTATCTTTATTGTGCATGAATAAACATGCAAAAAGAAAGATATTTTATATTATGTTTTAATTATTGACAAATGTTAAAATTTAAATTTTGGGGGATGAATTAAATTTTAGGAACTTACATAGGACGTGTGGGTGTGCGCAAAAACTATCGTTTACAATTATTCTATATAAATAGGTTAGTCACTGCACAAACACACTGAAATATGAAAAAAAGGTGACACGCTTATGAGCAAGCAAAATTTGTGAATCCAAAATGTATGCAACAAATGTTTTGTTCATATGGCCCAAATTATTCAACCTAGACCTTTTACTATCACACCCTAGACCTTTTACTTTCACACGCACTTTTCTCCCACTAATGCACAATGTATCCTTTGGGAATCGAGCAAATCAAATTTCAAATTGATAACATTTCGTGTGTGGTTTCAAAACAACAAATCAAACAATTGGTAATGATAAAATATTCAATTGTGATAACTTTTGTAGATAGAAAGAATAAAGTATGACAAAAAATGAATTAATCATGTTTTAATCATATATTAATGCTCTTTAATCATATTTTTTTAGTTTTTTTTAATTTAAATTAAAATATAACAAGTATAGATATCAACATGTACAAATACTATGATACGATATTTGTCCAATTAACATACAATATAAAAAAAAAATACTCATATCCGTTATCTGCTGATAACCATTTACAATATTTATTTTTTATCCATTACTGATTTTATCTGCAAATTTCCACATATACAAATTTTTATGACATCCTTAATTATTCCTTACTGTTTCATGATTCCAGGAAGGAAGAATGGGGGAAAGAATATACTGCAACTTGTATTGATAAAATAAAGGAATATATTATGTTCTTGCTCTTTACTTTTGAGGGAGAAGCTGCAAATATATTAAATTATGAGAATGTGCAATTGCTTTGTCCTTCGATGCGTATATAGGTACCCCAAAAGTAGCACAGGAGCAGAATTTGGAGGAATTCTTGAAATGACAACATGTTAAAGGCTCTTATCCCTATATATTAGAACCAAAAGAATGTTTTTGTGTTTTTTTTTTTTTTTTAAAACAGTGTGTCCTTATACTTCAGCATGCATAAGCTTATGCAATCCGCTGAAGGTTATATGCCACCATATCCTCAAGGGCTAAACGATACACACTCTGAGGAAGGCATTGGAGACTTTGAATTGCAAGATCAGCTTTCTCTTTGGCCAACTCTTGAGCCCTTTCAATGCTCCCACAACTCTTAACCAAATTGATGGCCTCATCAAGGGAACCATCCTCACTGAATTCAGACTCAATGATATCCCTCAATTTTGGTTCTTTCTCCAGTGCAAATATTACTGGTGCAGTAAGGTTGCCCTTGGCAAGGTCACTGCCAGAAGGCTTTCCCAGTTGCTCTGCTGATTGAGTGAAATCCAAAATGTCATCCACAATTTGGAAGGACAGACCCAGATTCCTTCCATATTCATACATTTTCTCAGTGATGCCGCTGTCGGCACCGCTGAAGATCGCAGCTCCCTTGGTGCTGGCCGCAATCAAGGATGCTGTCTTGTAATAGCTCTTAATTAGATACTCTTCAAGTTCAACATCACAATCAAACAAACTTGAGGCCTGCTTTATTTCCCCACTTGCAAAATCTTTGATCACCTGAAAAAGCACCAAATAGTTATGCAAAAGAACTATATAAAATGGAATTATGCATCTCTTACACCCTTCATAGTAACTGCCTCCTGGGTGCATCAATCACTTGTTTGGAATAGGGTGCCTAAAACAGGCATGGTGATGGAACTCACCTGGCTGATTAGTTTAATGACTTCAATATTTTCAAGGTTGGCTAGATACCATGATGACTGTGCAAACATGAAGTCTCCAGCCAGCACTGCAACTCTTGTTCCAAAAATTTGATGGATAGTTTTCTTCCCTGTTGGTACATAACAAAATGAATTTATTAAAACAGGAACTAGAATGTTCATGTTCTACTGAAGCAAGATATTTACAGATATATCTGACATGTGTATATTTGAGAACACAATTTTTTCAGTTTTCACTTGAATTCCCTTAAAATCATTAGAAACAGTTCCATGAGCATGTAATGAGAAATATACTCTTAGCTTCCAATTATATGCTATAGAATGGCACTAACAGCCTACCAAAATGGTATATTTTACCAAAACATGCATTGTTATTTTTGTCTGCTGTCATTGCTTAAAGAGATGAACTCCATGCAACCAATAATAAGAAGCACAGATGACACTTTTTTATTCTTTATTATGTGTAAAACTGGGTTGAAAGAAATCCATGTAACTGACGTCACCTAGAGGAATAAGACTTTGATGTTGTTGTATTAACAACATAAGTCCCATAAGTCCTTTCCAAGACATCACAAAAATTGAAGAGGCTTCTAAGCGTACACTTTTTCCTATTTCAGTGCCAAAATTTAATGTAGCTCTCCCTAATTTTCTTTCTTTTCTCCTCTTTGTAGAGATATTTTTCTTACACAAAGTGTGTGCATGCTCTTATTTTACAGAAAATCATTACTAATCAAAAACGTTCTGAACCAGATCAAAGACTATGATGGAACACATTTCAAACATCATGCAAGCCCGATAACCCCTGCTTTTCCACAAACATAACATGTAAAGGAAACATTTTATCAAATAAATTGTAACATGGTTATCCCAGCTTAAAAAAAGCTAAAAAGAAAATGGTGTGAGCAGAATTGCTTCATAGCATACATCTTACCAAATAAGACATAATTGAAAATCTAAAGCTAAGTCAGGAAAATTAAAAAGGGTCACAAGCCTACCTCTTCGAAGGTCACTCTCATCTAGTACATCATCATGTATCAAACTTGCAGTATGAATCATTTCAATGATCTCCGCTAAACGTCGATGCTTTACAGTAAGCTCCCTGCAATCAACCATTTCAATATGAAATTTTCAGAGAATTTTTAGGTACGACAAAGAACTTGTGCATATGCCTCTGTGTGTACGTGCGGACTTGTGTGTGTTTGAGAGAGAGAGAATTCTGTGCTTACTTCAAGCCAAGCAACTCTGCAGTTGCCCTTGCCACCAAGAACACCAGAGCTGGTCTCATCCTCTTCCCACCAGCACTAAAAATCTGCTCAGCTGCAGACATTAAAACTGGATTTTCTGCTCCTACAATCTATCAAAGCATCTTTATCATATATATTAAAACTGAGGTAACAAAAATCCAATGATCACATTTGCAAAGCAAAAGAAGCTAATTGAAAGAAGGTTCAGCAGGCAATAAGAAAGATAAGGACTTTGCACAAATTGAATGGATAAACATTCTTACAAAACAAAAAAGATCTAACAAGGGAGTAGTAACTTATGTTACAATACAATCAATTCAGAATGGTTTTAAAAAAATTATCCAATCTCAATAAATAAGTAAATAAAACTGAATATCATTAATCCCAAAACCTTGCAATTTGTAAATTGGTATCAAGATGCAAAGAAACATGTAAATATCAAACAAAGCCGAAATAATGAATTTAATAAAGGTTAACAATAACAAAATCCAAGAACAAGTAAAGAACTTCATTGAAGCGCCTATTCTCCATGTTGCCTTCCTTTGAAAATTCTACACATTTCTGGTCTGCTGAAGGCACTCTCACTCACAATATATAGAACAACACAAGACTTTATGAGACGGGACAGAAACAGTCACACATAGTTCATAATAAATAAAACACCAGAAAGCACTCATCCCAAAAGCATTACTTACCGACTGCAGATTTTTATTGAGAGTTAACAAATCATCAGCAACCGCCTCAAAGAACCTAGCTGCAGAAATTGGGGTTTCTGAATAACCCTTCAAGTTCAATCCTTTGTTAAGGCCTTCAATTGCTTGAGTCCCCCCTATTCAAAAACCAAAAGATTCAATCTCTAGTTCCACGGCTGTAACCAACAACTACTTTTTTTTTTCATTCATACAGTACATGCCCTTAAAGTAACCCGAATCACTTCCATTGTCTTACGAGAAAACAATATAAATTGTACACAATCATTCAATTACAGTTATCACAAATGACGACAACCTCAAAATCCATACCAGGGATGGTTTCTGATTGATTGAGAGTGTACGATTTTTTACTCAAACAACAATGCATGAAATCAAAATCAAATCTTGTACCATTCACGGTAGGTTCTGCAGTCTTCATAGAAGAAACCCGACACTGAGTGTTCCTCCTCGTACAACAGAACAACCTACATGTTCCATGGCCTTTACCACACCCTTTAGAACTAACCCTGGCGTAGTTCCTGACTGTGTACCTATCAAAAGAAGCATTGGAAGAGCATCCACATGAGACCAAATTTTTTCCAGCAAAATCAATGGTTTTGCCTGTGACAGACATCATTCTGACTTCTGAGCAAGGCCCAGAAGCGAAAGAAGACAGTGGCGTGGCGGTCGCAATTCAAAAGACCCAGATGGAAAAGGAGGCGAAATTGACGTTATGTAGAGAGGCAGTAGCGAGGTGCAGCCATTGGAGGTAGAAAAGGAGAAGAAGAATGAAAAGGAGAAAAAGGGTGTTTGAGAGTCACAAGTTTTTTGAAGAGAAAAGAAGGAACACGAGTATTAGAGTTGAGTGAGTGGATCCTAAGAACCCACATGGGACTTCGTCTCTTATCAGTTGGAGAGAGAAAGCTGAGAGTGAAATCTGTGACTCATGCTTCTTCATTAGGACATCAAATTGTATTGTGTGAACTCTAAACATGGGTGAAATGGTCAAATTGCCTCTCTCTAGTGTATGTTACTCTCACACCCATCATTTTAGTAAAAACCCAAAATTATTTAAGAAGAGTTTGGGAACTTGTATATATTTTTTTTATTAAACTAAATATTGGTTTAAATTTATATGACTTGTTAAATAATTTTCTCTTGGACAATTCTCTCAAAGAATTTTTATTGGAAAAGAAAAAGAGTGTTCCTAAACTAGATGTAATTGATATATGTTACAAAATTCTTACATGAGAAATTTTATAAATATTTTATTAGTCTAATTAAATGAATTTCTTTATTTTTTTTCTAGAAAAAAAAGTTTTATGAATTCTTTTTATAAGTAAAATAAAGTTTTAGCCAAACTTCATGAAAATATTCACAATGTATAAACTTACAGATGCTTATGAAAAAATCCATTAAAAACATTTTTAATATATAAGTTAGATATAAGGACAAATTAATTTAATTTTTCCTTTTCTTTTCATGAATATTTACAAACAAACGTGTGTAAACATACGTCTTATATCTAATGTTTACAAACTAGTTATTAAAAAGTATAATTAAGATAAAAAAAATTAAATATCAAAAGGCTAAAAAATATAAATAATTACCACAAAAACCAATAAAATTCTATTATGCAAGCAAAGTGTACATTTCTTTAAAATACATTTCTTTAAAATAAATCATGAAATAGACAAATATTTTATGATAATTACTTATTTAAAATTAGAAGTATAAACACTTAGTAAAAATGTATATAAAAATAGAATAATATGGTTACAATGGTTATATATAATAATGTACCATTAGGTGATATATAAAGAACTTTTTTGTACATAAAAACCATATGCATTAGAAATAATATAATTTGAGATAAAGATCAATATAAGTAGTAAAGTTATTAGTTCAAATATTTAAGATTATTGTATCTTTAGGACTCAAATTTGATATTGTTAGTTAAAACAGAATAATTTTATATTAATTATTCAAATTAAGTTTATCTAACTTTCATAATTTAGGACTGGAATTTAAGTACAGTATAAAAACATAACAAAAGATATTGTATAAAAAAATTTATAGTTTATTCTAATTGAGTTTTATAAATTTTAAACTTATTTTCCACCATTCAAAAATTCATATACCGAGTTATATTTTTTTTTCTAATAATTTTATTAACTATTAATTATAAATAATGATTAATAAATTGTGGTAAGAATAACAATCAATAAATAAAAAGTTGAAAGATTTTGTAGAAAAGTATAACATGGTTAAGAATCTTCAACTCCAATTTTTAGTAAAAAATTTATTTATTGATTTTAAACTATATTATCCCAAAACACTGTCAAATATCAATTAATTTTATTATTTAATATCATTATTATTGTTATTATTTAATTAATGTTAAGTCTTGTCCAAATATGTTTAGATTTGTTTAAACAGAAACTTACTCTATTTTTTGGAAAGTTTCAGGAAAACACGCCTCTAAGATTAATTACTACCCTATAAAATTTATTGTCGGATGTGTTGAAACAAGAGCCAGAGAAAAACTTGAACATTTATGAGAATTAAAGCAGCCATGAAAAAATCACAGAATTTGAGTTTCCAGGATAGGGCCACGTTGCCATATTTCGCTTAAAGGTGATATTTTCGAAGAAAATACGATGTCTAAATGTTAGTGTGTGGTAACGAATATTACAACCAATCACATGGGATTCTATGGCAACATTCGAACGATTGTTGTTCGTTTGTGCCAAACCAATCTCACTTTGCAACAGCAACTACATTATTTGTCAATACTCTAAAACCGAATTCGACAAAAGTCCTTCTGGAATTGCAGTAACATTTATAACCATCTCAATCTCAAACCCACTAAAAAAGAGGGAAGGAAATATGGCTTGTTTATATCTTATTTGTTTTTTAAATAAATAAATAAATTGATTAAAATATTCCAAAATTAATAAATTATTTTATTATCACATCATCACATGAATTATATCATAAAAAATATATCAAAATATTCTTAATAATTGCTTCTATGTTAAAGAAAAATAACTTTTAAATTTTAAATATGATCAAATTATTGTTAATCTATTTTAGTTTTCTATTAATTATGTTTTTCTTACTCTTATCTTATTATACCTTCTTTTACCATTCATGTTTTCAAAATTGAAACAAAGTCTCAAAAAGTGGACAATTATCACACAATAAAAAACACAATATCATGTCTCTACTATCATCTCCATCGAAAAAATTCATCTTTATCTCCATATTCAAACCTAACATGTATTCATACTCATACCCGCTTTGTTATTGTTTTAATATTAATTAATTAATTTTTATAAAATAATAAAAATTGCAGCAAGGAAAATATAATATTATCAAATATTCAATATTAAGAGGATGTTTGTTTCTTCAATATCAAATATTTATAAAAAAAAATATATTATAATTGTAGACGTTTCAAAATAGAATACCAAATAAAATTTTATGAGAACCAAAATATCTATTAAATTTGCAAACATTATTGAATTGTAATTGATAATTTTTTTTTAAATATAAAAGGAAAACAAATATTCAGATTAAAATATATGTTAAATGTATGTTTACTTCAAATTTTTAAATTCTAATGAATTTCTTTTTTATACACTAATAAAAGTTATAATAAATCACTTGATCCAAATAATGCAAAGAATAAATATTAAACTAATAATAATAAAATTTTAGCATACATATTCTATCTTTTGAATTTCAATATATGTTGGATGTCGATAAAAAGAAATTAATGGCAGTTACATTAAAATTCTATATTATTGTAAATCAAATTTATTTATACAATTATAGTGACAAAATCACAGTATGATAATGAGTTAAAAAATAAAATATAATTATATAAAATATATCAGAATAATATTTTACATTATAAAAATAAAAAACAAATAAAACTATTAAAAAATTATCAAATGTGTGTCTTAGGAACAATTTGAGAGACCATTGAATGAAATCACACAAAAGAAAACAAAGATATAATTAAGGGTATGATAAAATGAAAAATACTTTAGAGATCTAAGAAACTTTTCAAATATCAACATAGTTCTTCAAATGACAAACAAATAATAATAATAATAGAGTAAAAAAGATAATTTTTTTATATTACGTAGTAAATTAAAGGTTTATGCTATTGAACACTTAAATTGAGAGTGTCATACATTAAATGAGGGCAAAAATATGAACTCATCAATGGTGAAACAAAAAATGTTTATGTAAAGATATGACCACAAAGATCACAAGAGTTTGCTCACTGAGGAGTATTAGTGTGTAACAATGTATACAAATATTTGCACTCTCTTCTAATTTTCTATATAAACACAACAGTGTTCTTTCACAAAGCTTTTAAGGTTGCAAAAAGATTTTGACAACATTTTAACACTTTGCAATGTCTCTTATCTTCTTTTTCAAAGGATAACTTCATATAAAGCTTGGAAGAACGAGTTATTGCAAATCTCTTTCTAATTATTGACAACTTCTAAACTTAAATTTCTTCATCTTCTTTATCTAGGGAGCATAGATGTACGGGTGCTTTAAATGTGCTCCATGCAATATTGAATGTCAAACTCCTCTTCAAGCAACATCTAGATAGCTGGCAATACTTATGTTAGATAGATTTTTACTCAACACAAACAAAAAGAAGATATCGTAGAGGGTATATAACTAGATCAAAGTTCACATTTCCTTGTATCTGGATGGTTGTTGAACCAAAGAATTTTTTATTAGGTATAATGTAAACTTTTTTTGTGTGCATGTATTGTCTAATGAATGTTTTATTTATAAGATGAAGAGAAAACTACAAGTTATTGTATCTTCTATAAGATGAAACACATGTGTCTTTGTTAAGGAAAATTCCAACACCTATAATTCTGATGAAGTATTAAAAGAAACAAAGCATAAAACATGGTTGTAGCTTTTCTAAAAGATGTAAGACAATAGATCATGAAATATAAGAGTGTTTCATTTGTCAAACAATATAGCATTAAGCAATCTAGTCCTTATGTTTGATAAGCATTTACATGATTAGACAATACCCAATAGTCTTAAGTTGACATCATAGAATATCTATATGTTTATTTTATGTTATAGGGAATGTTCGTTCCTTGTGAATGACCAAAAGGATTCCCTTTTAAGCTGTTATTGTAAAACCCGAGAAGTTTAAATAATTAAATAAATAATTATTTAATAAATGCGGGTGGTAAAAGCCTTTATGACATTAAATGCGAATTGTTATGACGTGAAAAAGTATTAGTTCAAGTGGTTGAGAGTACTTAGGCATGTTGAAAGTACTTGGGTTTGAGTCCTATGTATGCCAATTGTATGATATTTTAATATGTGTATTATTTTAATGATATGTTTGAATGTGATTAGTGATAATGTAATCCTAAAATTATAAGAATTATCATGAAACATGTATTGGTTGAATTGGCTGTGCATTGGCTTTGTAATTGAGTGGTTGTGTGTTTGAACCTTGCTAAGAACGAATTAAACATTCTTTTTGCCAAATTTTCTTTTGGTATGAATAAGAAGGGTCAAATTTTTCCGCCATTTTTACCTTACGTACTCAATAAATCCAATAATCACAAATCCTAATTAAACCAATCCTTAAGCACATAAATTCTATTAAATCCCCAAATTTAAACACTAAATGAGGGCAAAAATTTGAACTCATTACACACCCACACTTATCCTTTTGTACTCCTGGGCAAAATTGAACAATTTCAAAACTTTATTCTGAGGTATTTTATTCCATATCTTCACTGGATGAAAGGAATGAATACAAATGGAAACAAATCAATCTTCTAGAAATCATGTTGTCATGCACATACAAATGGAAAGAGTCTATTTTTCACACATGAGTTAATCTTTGGAGTTTACAAGATAATCAAATATGAAAGAGAAACACTCAAGTTAAATGTATATCTTCTCACCAAAATTCGCTCAAGTGTTTTGGCTTGTGTTTTCACTCAAAATACTCATGCAAGTAAACACTCTCAATGCTTAACAAGACTCTAATATTTACAGCTTTCAGAAAATATGCATTCAAAGATCATGAGGACTTTTCATAGGTTATAAAGGTAGGAAATTTTTTTTTTTAAGAATTTTTTGTGTTTTTGAAATAGTAAGGTAGAAAGAATTATGGAGCATAGTTTCAAAAACAATCCCTTTTGTCTTTTTTTCTCTTTTATCCTTTGTTACTCTTTTTCTGAAAGTAATCATTTATTTCAACACTCTTTCATCAACAATTTTTTTCCCTTTTGCCATTTTTTAATTTTGTGGGTGAAATACTCACCCCCACACTTTATTTATCAACCAATCTTAACATAATCCATTAGCTCCTTCTTTCTTCCTAAGGTAAGGAAAAACATGGTCTTTTTCTTTTTAAGGTTTAGTAATATGCTCGAAATAAGAAAAAGAGGTTTAAAGTTCAAAGGGTCTACCAATGGATCAATGCCATGGTTAGCTTATTTGGCCAAGTAACTAAAAACAAGAAATGCCTCAGTCATATCAAACCATGCATATTCACCTAAGATGCAAAACAAAAGAATCAAGCTAAACATTTGAGTATAAACAAAACATGAGCAAGTCACACAAGAAAAATAAGAATGACACATGGTAGTCCATCAATAAAGCTTAAAACTCACAAGGTCAAAACTCTTTCACAAAAGATTTATTCCAGAAACTCTAAAATCAACTCAATTAGTAAATCACAGAAACAATTCACTCATAGCACATGACTCTTATTTTCCTAGAATTATGACCATTCCCATTAGTGAATCAAATCCCAAAATCCAATGTCAATATGTTTTATTGAAAGTAGAGAAATTTTTTATTTAACAGAAAACAAAATTAGAAAAGAAAAAACAAAACAAACAGCAAACAAAATTAGAAAAGGGGGAACAAAATAAATTGGAAGGAGCAACCATAAGGTTTGGAAAACCATCAAGTTAATGAGGACTAATAGTTAATAAACCTTACAATAATGATTTTCGTTTTCTTAATTAAAGTAATTAAAATAGAAATGAAGAAGAGAGAAGAAGAGGAAAACAAAGAATAGGAGAATTTTGGTGGTTCTTATAGGCAAAGGGAAGAAGGTGTGGGAAGGAAGAGCAAGCATTTCGAATTGAGCAAGAATTGTCCAAGTAAGGGGAGTTGTTTATAATTGTTTTGATTCATGTATGATGTACTGTGACTTGTATGAACTGAATTGCATGAACCCCATCTCTAATTACGTTGTTTCTAGCAAATTTTGGGTTTTTGCCCAGAAACCGCTTGGCAGGCATGAATGTGCCGCCACGCGGCACATCAGTTTTTGCCCAGCTTTCTGGGTTCTGCTATGAACCGCCTGACAGCGATGAACTTCCGCTAAGCGGCCCTATGTTGTTTTGGGTTCGAATTGTTGTGTTCTGTGCGGAAGTCATTGTGACTTCTGAAAAATTGGTTGTATAAATCATATTGGATGATTTACTATCATGATATTAATAATATTTGTGCATGTGTTGACTCTTTGGGAAAATCGTGAGTGATAAAGCATGAAAACACTTTAGCATTGTGGGAAGAAATGTGTGTGATTCGATTTCTAGAGAATTAGGGCAGACAAATAGTAATAATTGAATTGGACAGGAAGTTCAATTAAGAATATGTGAATTGTGGTATTTCTAGTATAGTAGAGATTGGATGAGTTCAGGATAGGGAATGAGTCACTCACAGAAGCAGAGAAAGGGAGGTTTTTGCTAGGAGTTGATACACCGCCTGGCGGTGTTAGGCGACGATGAGGAGTAGGTGCAGTTTTGCGATTTTGAGTGCTTGGCAACGATGGAAGAAAACCATCGACGTGGATGTTAAAATGATATTAGGTGATGAAATGGGAAGGGATAATACACATATATCATTAGAGAATGAGACTAGTGAAGGGAAGTGATTATATGTTTTATGTCTATGAGTAGTGTAAGAAGAGTAATGAAAGGAAGGGAAATGCTAATTTTAATAACAAATTCAAGTGCTGGAAAGCATAGGTTTTCTTTAGGTTGGTGTTCTTGGGATGTGTGATGATCAAGCCTTAATGAGTTAAGGAATCAATCTTAAATTGTGCACCTTAAGCCATTTGCCAAGATTAGAGAAATCGATGAATCACGTGCCTAGAATCCATGAACCTATGAATATGAGTTACATGTAATTGAATTGATTGAGGTATGATTGGGTGATTTAGCATAATGTCATGATAAGTGAGAGTGTAGTGAGGCCTTTGGTAATATTCTGGATTAAGGAACGACCTAACTTGGGTGCCAAAACCAGTAGAAATGCGCTACTGGTATGGCGCCTGGCGCCCTACGGGTGTCCGCTAGGCAATAGGACCAACGAAGGGTCCCTGCACCGCGTGGCGCCTAGCGGCAAGGTGCGCTTCACCAACCGATTGCAGTACCTCACTCTCCTCTAATTCCTTCTCTCTCTAAATTATTACCACTTTAATCACCCTTTACTCCACCCAAAACGAAAATTAAATAAAAATGATGCTTAATGGCTATTCAATTATCATTAACCTAGTGTTTCTCAGCCCACTAGGCTGCCCTTCTTGGCAGCTAGGGTTCCTCTACCTTTTCACATTCATGTCAAAATAAAATTTGGCAAAAAGAGAATTTAATTTCATTCTTAGCAAGGTTTGAACACACAATCCTTCAATTACAAAGTCAATGCACAACAAATTCAACCAATTCAACCAATTCATGTTTTATGATAATTCTTATAAATATAGGATTATATTATTGTAAGACCCGGGAAAATTAAATAGTTATTTAATTAATTATTTAATTAGGACAGGTAGCGATAACATTTAAAGCAATAAATGTGAGGGACTATGACGTGGAAAAGTACTAGCTCAAGTGGTTGAGAGTACTTTTATTATGTGTGAGGACTTGGGTTCGAGTCCTATGTGTGTCACTTGGATGTTATTAAATTATGCATTTATATGTAATTATATATTGAATGCGTGGCGTCATGATAAACTCTTAGAATTGTAGAAGTTATCATGAAATATGGATTGGTTGAATGGTTTGGCCTTGGTTTGGTATGTGTATGAGTGTGGGTTCAAACCTTGGTGAGAACTAAATAATTTCTTTTTGTCAAATTTTTCCTTGTGAATGAATGTGGAAAGGTAGAAACCTAGCAGCCAAGGGAGAGGTAACCTAAGGGCTGGAAAACAGAGGGATTAATTAAACAATTGGTGAGCCTTAATATCATTTTTTAATTAAAATTCGGGTAAGCCACTAAAGGAGCAATTAAGGGAGAGTGATAGTGAGAGAGAAGGTTAAAAGAGGAGAAAATAACATTGGGGGTTCGTGTTAGTCATAAGAAAAGGTTTTCCAGAGGATTGGGGCTGATAGAGTAAGGTAGTGAGGCTGAAATCGTAAAGGTTGGAGTGGAAAGCAAAGGCTATGGAGGTTTTGGTGAAGGGATAAGCATATCAACCCGAATTTAGCAAGGAATCCAGGTAAGGGGAGTTGCTTTGTGTGTTTTCTTTAGTTATATCTATTACATCGTGTCTCGTGATCGAAATTGCATGTAATTTGTCAGTTTGTGCACTGTTTTATCGAAGTTTCTGGGTTTTTCCCAGAAATCGCCTGGCGGTTCAATCCCTACCGCCAGGCGGCACATCAATGATGAGCATTGTTCTTGTTTTGGCATGAACCGCCTAGCGGCGATGAATTCCTACCAGGCGGCGCGACATCGTTCGCGTTTCTTTTGTTGTTTTGATGCTATTTGTACCAATATTCATGTGGTTTTTGTGATTGATGTGAGTGGGTTCTATTGGATGCCTTGTTGGACCGAAATTGATTACCAATTTGGGGTAGGACAAGGTTAAGAGATGATAGGGTATGAATCGATTTGGGGGGCTACGCATGAGGGTGAAAATGGAGACATTATTATGAATCAAATTGAGAGTAGATAACTAGCACGTAATGCAGGTATGGTTGCACCTTGGTGACTGAAATTAGTAGGAATGTAAACTGGAAATGGACTGAGCGTGTCATAGGAATGGAGAGTCTGCGATTCTGCAGAAAACTGATGTACCGCCCGACGGCGTGCTGCTTGCCGCCAGGCGATGATGGGGGCAAGTCTGGTTTTGAGTGCTTAAAAGAGGGAGAAAAGAATGGAAGGGAGTAGAATTTGGACAAGTCATGGTTGTAGACGATTGTTGGTAAAACAGTAAGGGTTAAATACTCTGTAGTATATAATTAAGGAAAATGAATTAAGTGTGAGGATATGCACATGATATGGTAAGGTTGTAAGAAGGTTAGTTTGAAATAGTAAGGATAAGAGTTTTAATGACAAGTCTCAGGTTTAAGTGAACACACTGGTTGGAGTCGCATCGCTGGAATAAGAGATAGTTGGATTAAGATTCGAGGTATTACCATGATTGTGTAAAATGAATTATAAAATTAACTTAGTAGGAAGTGTGGTACTGTGATAAAGCAATTTGAGTAGAGAATATGGTATGTGAAACTATACTGTGTGGCTTTTATTAGGAGATAAGAGAACTTACGATATAATGTTGGAAGAAATTGGTGCATTGTAGGTGTGATGGGGAGTTTGGAATGGGAGTTATAGGTACTGTAATCCGCCAAGAGGTTGGCTAGGAAATCCAGAGTGAGAGTGAGGTTAACCAAGATTGTCTTGCTACCTTGGAGGGAATAGGGTAGTGTGGGATAAATGGAAAGAGAGATGAAAACATGACTAGTATGGTACTGTCACAGCGCCTGGCGGCTGGACTGGGTGCGCCAGGCGGTCGAAGACTAAAAAAGGGAGTCTGTAAAGGCTGGCGCCTGGCGGTGAAACGAGATCTGCCAGGCGGACGCGAGACAGCGAGCTTCTGTTGGAGGCCATAGCGCCTGGCGGTGGGACGTAAACCGCCAGGCGGCCTGAACCTGTTTAGCCAGGCGGTACTGGTGGATGCGCCAGGCGCTTGCGTGGCAGGTTATGAGCTGTGTGTGTTGTTTTAACTGATAATGATGTTTTGCTTGGATCGGGAGATGTTGTGCCATGAGTGGGTAGGTTCATGGATGGTGATTGACATGTGATGATATGAGCGGGGAGGTTCATATCAAGTTACTCTCACGTGGGGATACGAGCGAGGTAGGTTCGTATGTTCCGTGCTCACGTTGAGAGATGCCACGTGCGAGGAGGTACGGGGGCCGGTGTATCACATGTGTTGGACTACGGGCGGGCAGGTCCGGAGAGTAGGACTACGAGCATGGAGGTTCGTAGAGGTAGGACCACGAGCGGGCAGGTTCGTGTGAGCATCATGTTCCCGAGTCCAAGGCTAACCAATTGTACGATTTGAAGACTGATAAGTCTTGGGGTTAGGGTCTTGGCCAAGAATTACATATAATGAATAAGATGGGTATATGATCTATCTTGTGTTTTATATGCTTGTTATTTTATTTTCTCAGCTCACCCTTTCTGTTTGTGTGTGGCGATGATCGTGTAATTCGTTACACGGGAGCAGATGTTGATACAGGTGGTGCTGAGGATGTTCAGATGGCGGAGTGAGGACTAGCATGGGATTAGAGCTAGGATTTTCTCTTATCTGTATTACTTTATGCTTTTATTATAAACACGAATAATGGGAACTTGTAACACTTGACTGATTATGTTATAAGTTGTTGGCGCGTACGTTCATAAAATTAATTTTTCCCGCGTTGGGATTTTTATCGAGATGACTATTAATGTAATTATTTCTTTTATTATTATTTTTAAGTAATATTCCCTAGGGATGTTACATTTGGTATCAGAGCAATGTTTTGATGCTTTTGGGAAACTAGGGAGTGAGCTGACGCTTATTGTGTGAAATTAGTTGATGTATGTGATTGTTAAACTTGCTAAAGTATATCTTGATCCTTAGCTGTTTGATTTTAACAGCTGAAATATGTGGCGTGCACAGGCAATGACAAACAGGAGGCGTAGAAACACCGCCGGAGCTGATAAGATTGCTAACGCAATCCACAGGATGGTGGATGCTATGCAGCCTGTGGCAGCACCCCCGCGGGCTATGATCCCACTTGTTAGACCAGTGACCATGGAGGACTTCATGCGTCACAAGCCGGCTAAATTCACTGGGAAAGCCACCGCAGATGAGGCAGATGCATGGCTCCGAGAGTGCGAGAAAATATTCAGGGTGATAGAGTGCTCGGAGGTTCAGAAGCTTAACTTCGCCACCTTTCTACTGGTTTCCGAGGCTGAGTATTGGTGGATGAGCATGCAACAACAGATGCTAAATACAGCGGAAGAGGTGACATGGACCAGTTTCAGGACGAGGTTCCTGGAGAAATACTTCCCCGACAACGCTAAACATGAGCGCGAGGCAGAATTCCTCACCCTGCAGCAGGGAAATTTGTCAGTGCAGGACTATGTGGAGAGGTTTGAGTACCTCTCAAGATTCTACTCGCAAACAGTAACGGAGGAGTGGCGTTGTAGAAAGTTTGAGGGCGACCTCAAACATGAGCTGAGGCGTTTCATTGTGCCATTGAGGGTGCGAGAGTTTCCGATTTTAGTTGAGCAAGCCAAGAGTGTAGAGCAGCTAGAGATGGGACCCAACCGGGCCAACCGCACACAGAAGAATAGTGTTGAGGGCAGATTCCAGAAGAAGCCCTATAGTAGATCAGTTGCGTCTCCGTGGAAACCGAGGTGCTATAACTGTGGGGGTGAACATCTGCAGCGAGATTGCACTAGGCCCGCCCGCAGCGGAGGCAGTGGCATGGGCACTCGTAAGTGCTATGCCTGTGATCAGCCAGGACACTTCGCCAACAGATGTCCTAATAGGAAGACTGCTCTGGCATCACGACCTCAACCATCCTCATCTGACAGGCCGAGAGTCGCAGGCCGGGTTTTTGCCATGACTAGCACAGAGGCCACCCGGTCAGGTAATCTGATTCTGGATCATTGTTTACTTTTTGGTAACAGTGTGTTAGTGCTATTTGATTCAGGAGCTTCGCACTCCTTCATATCACATGATTGCGTGAAGAAGTTGGGGTTGTCTACTCGTGACCTTGGATGCGAGTTGATAGTCTCGACACCCGCATCTGGACAGGTTTCAACAAATGTAGCCTGTATTGGATGCTTGATGGATGTAGAGGGCAGACGCTTCAAGGTGAACCTAGTTTGCTTGCCCTTGGAGGGATTGGAGGTCATACTGGGAATGGACTGGCTGTCTATCAACCACGTGGTGCTTGATTGTGGACGGCGCAAAATTGTGTTCCCAGAAACAGAGGGGATGGAGTTGGTGACATCTGGAGAGGCAGTGAAAGAGATAAAGAGGGAGTCGACTTGTTTTGTGATAGTGGCCCAAGAGAAGAAAATGAGTACAGAAGAACAGATCAGTAAGATACCGGTAGTGGATGAATACGTTGACGTATTTCCAGACGAGATACCTGAGTTACCACCCAGCCGGGATATAGATTTCTCAATTGATCTAATCCCTAGAGCGGGTCCAGTGTCGGCAGCGCCATATAGAATGGCACCAGCTGAACTAGCAGAATTGAAGAATTAGATAGAAGACCTGCTAGAGAAGAAATTCATCCGACCCAGTGCTTTCCCGTAGGGAGCCCCGGTGTTATTAGTGAAGAAGAAAGACGGTAGTTCTCGGCTGTGTGTCAATTATCGGCAGTTGAACAAATTGACGATAAAGAACAAGTACCCACTGCCTAGAATTGATGATTTGCTTGATCAGCTCAGAGGGGCAGGAGTATTCTCTAAGATTGACTTGAGGTCTGGCTATCATCAGATCTTAGTCAAGCCAGAGGACGTCCAGAAGACAGCTTTCAAATCGAGATATGGACATTACGAATATGTCGTAATGCCCTTTGGAGTGACCAACGCTCCAGCTGTCTTCATGGATTATATGAACCGCATCTTTAGACCGTATCTGGACAAATTCGAGGTGGTGTTTATAGATGATATACTCATCTACTCTCAGACTAGGGAGGAACATGCAGGCCATCTGAGAGTTGTGTTGGAGGTATTGAGGGAACATCAGTTGTACGGTAAATTGTCCAAATGTGAATTCTGGCTGGACGAAATGCAATTTATGGGGCATGTGATTTCTTCACGTGGTATATCAGTGGACCCAAGTAAGATTGAGACAGTGTTGAAATGGTAGAGACCTCAAACTGTAACAGAGGTCAGAAGCTTCTTGGGATTGGCTGGGTACTACAGGAGGTTTGTGGAAGGGTTTTCCAAAATGGTGAGTCCATTAACTCAACTCACTAGGAAAGATCAACCCTTCTCATGGACTGATAAATGTGAGGAATGCTTCGAAGAGATGAAGAGGAGGTTGACTACAACACCGATCCTAATTATTCCAGATACCAGTAAAGAGTTTGAGGTATACTGCGATGCGTTCTATCAGGGTTTGGGTTGTGTCCTGATGCAGGAGAAGAGGCCGGTAGCTTACGCTTCTAGACAGTTAAAGGTGCACGAGAAAAATTATCCGACCCACGACTTGGAGCTGGCTGCTGTAGTGTTTGCTCTTAAAACATGGAGACACTATTTGTATGGCTCCCAATTTCAGGTGTTTATCATAAAAGCTGAAATATTTGTTCGATCAGAAGGAGCTAAATATGAGACAGCGGCGTTGGATGGAGTATCTCAAGGATTACGATTTTGAGTTACTTTACCACCCTGGTAAAGCTAATGTGGTTGCGGACGCCTTGAGTCGGAAACGGATGCACATCTCAGCTATGATGGTGAAGGAGTTGGAGTTAATTGAGAAGCTCAGGGATATGAACCTGGGTATACAGATGAGTGGGGACTGCATCAGATGCGGTGTGCTTACATTGACTAGTGACGTATTGGGAACTATCCGGGAGCAACAGAAGAATGATGCTGAATTATAGCAATTTGTAAGTTGGATAGGGACTGAGAAGGGGAAAGACTACAGGATTGGGACAGATGGCATCCTAAGGTTCAGAGACCGAGTTTGTGAGCTTGGAGATTGGAGATTGAGGAAACAGATTTTGGAGGAGGGCCATAAAAGCCGTCTTAGCATACACCCAGGTATGACTAAGATGTATCACGATTTGAAACAATCTTTATGGTGGAATGGGATGAAGACCGACGTTGCTGACTTTGTGGCATCATGCTTGGTATGTCAGAAGGCCAAGATTGAACACCAGCGACCAGGGGGTACACTTGAGTCGTTGGATATTCCTCAGTGGAAATGGGATAGTGTAGCCATGGACTTCGTAACTCATTTGCCAAAGTCTGCGAAGGGGCACGACTCAATCTGGGTAATAGTGGACAGGTTGACAAAGTGTGCTCATTTCCTTGCTATTAATCAGAAGTGGTCAATGGACAGATTGGCTGAGTTGTACGTGAGGGAAGTGGTTAGATTGCACGGTGTGCCGGCCAATATAGTGTCAGATAGAGACCCGAGATTCACATCTCGTTTCTGGCAATCCTTGCAGGCAGCGTTGGGGACTCAGTTGAGGATGAGTTCTACATACCATCCTCAAACTGATGGTCAGTCGGAGCGTACCATTCAGTCCTTGGAGGATCTACTGAGGGCTTGTGTATTGGATCACATAGGTAGTTGGAGTGAGGTGCTTCCCTTAGTGGAGTTCATATACAACAACAGTTATCACACCAGCATTGGTATGGCTCCATATGAGGCATTGCATGGGCGGCGGTGTAGGACGCCACTGTGTTGGAACCAGGATGGGGAATCATTAGTGTTGGGTCCCTAGTTTTTATAGCAGACCTCTGAGAAGGTTAGGGCAATCCAGGAGAGAATGAGGGCTACACAGAGCAGACAGAAGTCCTATGCAGATAGGAGGAGGCGACCTCTAGAGTTCGAGGCTGGGGATCATGTATTCCTCAGGGTAACACCGACGACTGGTATTGGGAGGGCCATCAAATCGAGGAAGGTAACTCCGAGATTTGTTGGGCCTTATCAGATTCTGAGGATAATTGGCGTTGCAGCTTATGAAATCACCTTGCCACCACACCTGACGAATCTGCATAACGTGTTCCACGTTTCCCAGTTGAGGAAATATGTTGCAGATCCGTCGCGTGTACTAGAGTCAGATGATATTCAGTTTCGGGAGGATTTGACGGTGAGCACTAGACCAGTGCGAATTCTAGATTAACAGGTGAAACAGCTGCGGGGGAAGGAAATTAAGACTGTGAAGGTGCTGTGGAATGAGACTACCCAGGAGATGACCTGGGAGATGGAAGATCGCATGAAGCAATCCTATCCGCACTTATTTCCTAGTAAGTCTTATTTCCAAGGACGAAAATCTTTAAAGGTGGGTGTAATGTAAGACCCGGGAAAATTAAATAGTTATTTAATTAATTATTTAATTAGGACGGGTAGCGATAACATTTAAAGCAATAAATGTGAGGGACTATGATGTAGAAAAGTACTAGCTCAAGTGGTCGAGAGTACTTTTATTATGTGTGAGGACTTGGGTTCGAGTCCTATGTGTGTCACTTGGATGTTATTAAATTATGCATTTTTATGTAATTATATATTGAATGTGTGGCGTCATGATAAACTCTTAGAATTGTAGGAGTTATCATGAAATCTGGATTGGTTGAATGGTTTGGCCTTGGTTTGGTATGTGCATGAGTGTGGGTTCAAACCTTGGTGAGAACTAAATAATTTCTTTTTGTCAAATTTTTCCTTGTGAATGAATGTGGAAAGGTAGAAACCTAGCAGCCAAGGGAGAGGTAACCTAAGGGCTGAAAAATAGAGGGATTAATTAAACAATTGGTGAGCCTTAATATCATTTTTTAATTAAAATTCGGGTAAGCCACTAAAGGAGCAATTAAGGGAGAGTGATAGTGACAGAGAAGGTTAAAAGAGGAGAAAATAGCATTGGGGGTTCGTGTTAGTCATAAGAAAAGGTTTTCCAGAGGATTGGGGCTGATAGAGTAAGGTAGTGAGGCTGAAATCGTAAAGGTTGGAGTGGAAAGCAAAGGCTATGGAGGTTTTGGTGAAGGGATAAGCATATCAACTCGAATTTAGCAAGGAATCCAGGTAAGGGGAGTTGCTTTGTGTGTTTTCTTTAGTTATATCTATTACATCGTGTCTCGTGATCGAAATTGCATGTAATCTGTCAGTTTGCGCACTGTTTTATCGAAGTTTCTGGGTTTCTCCCAGAAACCGCCTGGCGGTTCAATCCCTACTGCCAGGCGGCACATCAATGATGAGCATTGTTCTTATTTTGGCTTGAACCGCCTGGCGGCGATGAATTCCTGCCAGGCGGCGCGACATCGTTCGCGTTTCTTTTGTTGTTTTGATGTTATTTGTACCAGTATTCATGTGGTTTTTGTGATTGATGTGAGTGGGTTCTATTGGATGCCTTGTTGGACCGAAATTGATTACCAATTGGGGGTAGGACAAGGTTAAGAGATGATAGGGTATGAATCGATTTGGGGGGCTACGCATGAGGGTTAAAATGGAGACATTATTATGAATCAAATTGAGAGTAGATAACTAGCACGTGATGCAGGTATGGTTGCACCTTGGTGACTGAAATTAGTAGGCATGGAAACTGGAAATGGACTGAGCGTGTCATAGGAATGGAGAGTCTGCGATTCTGTAGAAAACTGATGTACCGCCCGGCGGCGTGCTGCTTGCCGCTAGGCGATGATGGGGGCAGGTCTGGTTTTGAGTGTTTAAAAGAGGGAGAAAAGAATGGAAGGGAGTAGAATTTGGACAAGTCATGGTTGTAGACGATTGTTGGTAAAACAGTAAGGGTTAAATACTCTATAGTATATAATTAAGGAAAATGAATTAAGTTTGAGGATATGCACATGATATGGTAAGGTTGTAAGAAGGTTAGTTTGAAATAGTAAGGATAAGAGTTTTAATGACATGTCTCAGGTTTAAGTGAACACGCTGGTTGGAGTCGCATCGCTGGAATAAGAGATAGTTGGATTAAGATTCGAGGTATTACCATGATTGTGTAAAATGAATTATAAAATTAACTTAGTAGGAAGTGTGGTACTGTGATAAAGCAATTTGAGTAGAGAATATGGTATGTGAAACTATACTGTGTGGCTTTTATTAGGAGATAAGAGAACTTACGATATAATGTTGGAAGAAATTGGTGCATTGTAGGTGTGATAGGGAGTTTGGAATGGGAGTTATAGGTACTGTAATCCGTCAAGAGGTTGGCTAGGAAATCCAGAGTGAGAGTGAGGTTAACCAGGCGCTTGCGTGGCAGGTTATGAGTTGTGTGTGTTGTTTTAACTGATAATGATGTTTTGCTTGGATCGGGAGATGTTGTGCCATGAGCGGGTAGGTTCATGGATGGTGATTGACATGTGATGATATGAGCGGGGAGGTTCATATCAAGTTACTCTCACGTGGGGATACGAGCGAGGTAGGTTCGTATGTTCCGTGCTCACGTTGAGAGATGCCACGTGCGGGGAGGTACGGGGGCTGGTGGATCACATGTGTTGGACTATGGGCGGGCAGGTCCGTAGAGTAGGACTACGAGCGGGGAAGTTCGTAGAGGCAGGACCACGAGCGGGCAGGTTCGTGTGAGCATCATGTTCCCGAGTCCAAGGCTAACCAATTGTACGATTTGAAGACTGATAAGTCTTGGGGTTAGGGTCTTGGCCAAGAATTATATATAATGAATAAGATGGGTATATGATCTATCTTGTGTTTTATATGCTTGTTATTTTATTTTCTCAGCTCACCCTTTTTGTTTGTGTGTGGCGATGATCGTGTAATTCGTTACACGGGAGCAGATATTGATACAGGTGGTGCTGAGGATGTTCAGATGGCGTGATGAAGGATTATCTTGTTTCTTTTTAAGATTATTGAATATGGTGTGAGTTGATTAAGAAAGCTAAGTGAAATCCCCACTGGACATTAAGATAGCATGCTATCTAGATGTGAAGGTTCCTTTCACA
>Ga0214543_1002921_pt1 | contig 33592 bp, 21 predicted proteins | sample CNSS2metaG_FD_160094 | JGI IMG/M metagenome (GOLD analysis project Ga0214543, IMG submission 160094) | Root nodule microbial communities from cowpea collected in UCLA plant growth center, Los Angeles, California, USA - CNSS2 | ecosystem: Host-associated > Plants > Roots > Nodule | place: USA... | reverse complement strand
TATATATATATATATATGCGAAGGTTATAAAGAATAGGCAGAAATTTGCTGGCATAAATGTATTACGTGTTCTGAAGCAGTGAAAGAAAAAATATCCCCTCCCCATCATCCCCCTTTAGGCAAAAGTATCACAAACTACATACCTGTCGAAGTTGTGTTAAAAAGTCCTGCTTGGATAACTTTGGCATCAATGCCCATTTTTTGTTTTGCACGCTCTAGAATCACCTCCTCGATTGATCCTACACTAACCAAAACAAAAACCCTAACTTCCTTTTTTTGTCCAATGCGATGTGCTCGGTCCTCGGCTTGTTGATCCATTTGTGGATTCCAATCGCTATCAAAGATTATAACAGTATCTGCTGTTTGTAAGTTCAAACCAAGACCTCCAGCACGTGTGCTCAAGAGAAACATAAAGTATGGGGAGTCAGGAGCATTAAATTTCCTTAGAAGATTGCCTCTTTCCTCAGTTTTTGTTGAACCATCTAGTCTAAGATACTTAAAATCATGAAGTCGTAAATAGATTTCAAGAACGTCCATAAGTCGAGTCATTTGCGAGAAAAGGAGGACTCTGTGACCAGCTCTGCGAAGTTTTGGGAGCAAACGGTCAAGAAGTTCAAACTTACCTGATGCTCTAACAATCTCCTCCTTACGTTTATACATATCATAATCTCCCACGAATAGGTAGGGATGGTTACAACACTTTCTGAGTTGCATTGTTAAGTTTTGTAGACTTTTTGATTTTCCAGAACCTGTAAAATATACATATTTGGGGAAAAATCGTTAGGAAGTTCTAAGAAACCAGGCATGTGAAACAAGAGATGTTAAAAGTCTGGGTACTATTTTTTAGTAAGAGAGAAGACAACTAGACACCAATAATAGGTGATTGAAAACCATATTTATGTTGAAGTAGCAAATGGTCATATTTCACCAATTCATAACAAAGTTGCAATTGGTAAAACATATTAATAAGGGAAATATATGGAACTGGTGGGAATAGGCTCATAAGTAACCTCCCAAAAGATGGGTTAAAACTTATTTCACAAGCATGTTGAAGATAAAACTAAATTCATATTCTGAGAACCAGCAATGGAGGCAACAACAATGCAAGAGGGGAATAGGATGAATATCTTTAGCATATCAATATCCAAAAGCAAAGAAAGTACGAGAAAAAATGTACGCTTTTATGTGGCTAAAAGAATTGAAACAGGGAATAACTGGAAGACAAGAAATAGACACGAACCGTTGTCCAACCCAACTCTGCCTACATCAGTAACTTGTTGATAATATACTTTCTGCCAGGCTGACATATCACATTTGAGTATGACCTGAGATTTCCCAGGAAGAAATTTTTCCACCTCATCTTTTTTCCGTCTTAATATGAAGGGCCTTATTACCTAAAGATAGAATGAAACACATCAGAGAAGAGGGGAAAAGAGTACAAGTTTAGGAAACTGGAAGAGAGAAACACACTTGATGCAGACGCCGGATAATCAATAGTTGTTCCTCATCTGTGAGGGAGACATCAACTCGGTCTGCAAAGGGGGCATTAAACCAGTCCTCGAAATTTTGAACTGAGTTAAAAATGTTTGGAAGGAGAAAATTAAGCAAAGACCACAACTCCTGCAAACTGTTCTGAATTGGGGTACCAGTCAACAGAAGTCTTCGTTGGATGTGATAACTGCACCCAAAAAATTTTAAGAATTAGAGAAGAGAGGATCTAAACCACCTGAAGTGTGGTACTACACTATCATGTAAATTGACTTAACCATTGAATACTTTGATTGTCTATATGTTATGAAGGCAATCCATTTTTATTAATTATATATTTTTTCTAGTTCAGTGCAGTCGTCAGAACTGTTTAGAGTTGTTCTAAATAATATAGATGGATATCACAACCAAGAAATTTAGGGAAGTAAACATATTAATCCATGTCACCACCATATGTTGGGTAGAATCATACCCATTGTCTAAGGTTCTTGCCAGAGCAGACTCGTGGTTTTTCAACCGGTGCCCTTCATCAACAATCAAGTACTTCCATTGAATTTTCTTGAGAAATGCTTTATCTCTCATTATAAGATCATAGTGTGTTAATAAAACATTGAATTTCCCCTCCCCTGACAACTCTTCCTTCATTGCCTTCCTCTCATCCAGCCGTCCGTCATAAAGAATAGCTGTGATGCTAAATCAGAAAGAAAAAGAACACGTGATTTGAGTTTTGAAAATTAAAAGTGAATATGATGATGTGCAAAATTCACAAACAAATGCATATCTCCTCTCCCCTTGCGAAGAGGGGAAGCAATAATTTACAATGTGGGCATACCTAGGAACCCATGTTGTGAATTCATTAACCCAATTTGGCAGAACTGCCTTTGGAGCAACAATCAAGTGGGGCCCAGTAACACCCTTGTTTTCCATAAGATATGCTATAAGTGAAATTGTTTGTATCGTCTTCCCAAGCCCCATTTCATCAGCCAAAATTCCATTTAAATTGTTATTGAACAAAGAAAGCATCCATTGGAGCCCCTCTATCTGGTATGGTCTTAACTCTCCACCTTGAAGAATAGAGGGTTGCTCAGTCACCTGTAAACAGCTAAGTTGGTTATTTTCCATCGTGCTGCTACAACTTTTACTAAAACAACTAATAAGGAGTGACTTTTTTATTTTCTTTTCCTCAAAAGAAGAAACTCACAGAAACAGAAAATTATACAACACATTTGGAGGAGAAGAAATCCTCCTAAACGCACAATCAAGAAAACAAAGAAAATAAAAGATATCGATGAAGCACAAATGACATTTCCTCCAGTTATGTCTAAAGGAACCCCCCTTGAAAGACAATGCATTACACCAAATAGAAACAGGCGTCTAGTTTCCCAAATAAGCTATTATGGTAAACGTCTAGTAAGAAATAAGTTTAACAAAGCATGAAAATTGTGTTGAAAAACTCTGTATTTTTTCTCCAAGAGGTGTCCATAGGTACTTACCTTTTCTTGAATTGAATGTATGGCAGAATTGTATTGCCGCTGACCTTCAAGTAAATCACTCGAATCACCATTATGATCAGAATCGATCACATCAATATCTTCATCAATAGGTGACTCCTTAGAAATTCCATTCTTTTCTGACTCTGGTAAATCTGCTTCAGAATCTTCCAATGGCTCAATACCATCTGAATACTTTTTGTCCTTTTGACGTTGAACAGCTGCTCCTAAATTTACTAGTAGTTTATTCGTTTCTTCAAGAAGCAAAGTTAACCTCTCATTCTTACTCTCTTTCACCATTCTCATGTATGCTTCTTGATCATCAGCCTTCAAGGCTTGGAACCTCAATTTCTCTGCCCGAGTTGCCCTTTGTCTTTGCCTTCCATGCCATGCCTTCACAAGCATTTATGAGAATAAAAACTATTATCTTAAGCCACAATAAAGAGCAAAAAATTCATCTAAAATGAACTGTCCAGGAACTGAAAAAGACACAGCATTAAGCTAAAAATATCTTCATCATATTTCCGAAATAAGCAATGTTTTAATGAGTTTGCAATATAACCAGTACACGTGAGCATATAAGAAAAGTTATCTGTACAACAAATTGTACAACTAGTATGAGGTGTAATCAATCCTTTGTCTCCTATGTTGATAAGTATTGAGAGGAGATGGTCCTATTAAATTGTCAGTTGGAGAGTTATTTTGGATTTCTCGAACAGAAGACTCAATGAACATGGGTGGATTGAAGGATGGAATGGGTAAGATTTGTTTAAAAGAACTGAAATTTTGCGAGGAAGAAGAAAGTAAAGGGGTTTCCTCAAAGAATATGACGTCAATTGATACGTGACCGGAGAATAACATGAATAACTCTTTAGAAGACGTGAGTATCCCAGAAAAACACTTTTGATAGTCCTCCAATAAAGGATACATGTGCCTGGAGAAAAGTCATGAACAAACCAAGTACAACAAAAAAACATGAGGAGATGTGATATAATGACTTCTAGAAAAACATTTAAATGAGGGATTTTATTTGCAAGAGATGAAGAAGACATCCTATTTATTAGGAAGGTAGTGAGAATCCCATCACCCAAATGATGAATAGGGACATTAGCCTTGAGTAACAAGGTTCGTGCCATTTCAACTAGGTCTATCTTTTTTATTCTTGCTATTCCATTTTATTATGGTGTGCATGGACATGTGGACTGATGAAAGATTCCTTGTGAGGATAAAAAGAGCATAAGTCGTGTATTCTTTAGCATTGTCACTTAAAGAAATTTTAATTATTTTTTCAAATTGATTCTTGATCTCATTGAAGAAGAACTCAAAAATAGACAAAATTGAGATCAATCTTTCATTGAATATACTTAAGTACATCGACAATATTCATCCATAAAAGTCACAATATCCAAAAGATGTTACACTACTTGGACCCTGATGGTGTGTTTGGATATAGAACTTTAAGATGGTAATTCACTTTTATAAAGAATTTGAAATGCTTTATAACAAAATATATTGTTTGGGTACAGAATTTTTAAGGAAAGTTTTGGAATTTTATGAGAGTAATTGGATTATCTAAGATTAGAAAATTTCAAATTCCACAATAAATGTAACCGTTTAAAATTTTTCACACTCTCAAATTATGTGTCTTTTCTTTGTATTCTCTCATCAATTTGATTAGGGTTGCACGGTCATGGACTTGACTAAGATTGAGCCATTATTGAGATGACTTTTTAGTTGATGTCGAATAGGACTTTTTTTATTACTGTTAATAAAGTTATTTTTTTCATTTAAATTGTTAAGATTATTTTATTTTTATTTTTTGTTGTAAGCAATTGTTATTTCTCGCACGATATTAGCCAAGATTTTCTCTAATGAACGATAATAGCAAAGCTTTTCTCTAATGAAGTCAGGGAGACTATTTTTTTATGGATGTGAACTAGATATTTTCGATTGACGATAATTGTGGTTATTTTTTTTGTCAATGTCTGCAGCGATTGTATTTTTATCATCAACACCTATGTTTTGCTTTGTCAATAATTTCTAAGAATTTTTCTTTCAAATGCTGACTAGGAAGCTTTTGGTGAACATTATGATTTTTTTGCCCATGTCAAATGGGAGAATTTTAGTTGACATCAATTGAAAAGTCAACAAAAAAAATCCAACCAATAGCCTCATAAATTAATCCCAATTGATGTCAATCAAAATAATTGTGATTGAGAAAAAACTTTATCAGTATTAGTTGAAAAAATCTTGATGAGCTTTAACTGAAAAACAACATCAACTAATATTGACTAAAAAAGATCATCAATGTTGATGTTTTGAATTATTAAAAATTGCTTGATATTTGTTTTTTCTTGGATTTTGGTGGTAATCAAAATATTTTATCCAAACAAAACAATTCAAATTTAATAAATTTGAATTGTCTTATTCAAACAAAAAAATTTGAAAAATAACCCATTTTGAAATGAGATCAATTCAAATTCAATGTATATTTAAATGTCTCAGAAATTATGAAATTCACTATCCAAATGCAAAGTAAATGTCTAAATCGACGATGGAAAAAACAGACTTACATCTTGTTTCATAGTTTACGTAAAGAAGACTAAATATGGTTGTGTAATTGACATGATTCACAATCTGATACACGTAATTTGTTCGTTCCAAGAACCATTTTCAACTTTAATAAGTTTGGACGTCCTATGTAGTCATGAAGTTTTGGAGATGGAGCAGCAAACAAGACACATAAGGAGTTGTTTCTAGACAGTAGAGACCTTGATATTCATGTTATACACCAATTAGTCAACCTATACCACATTCCTATATGACAAGAATAAGCATCAAATGTTCCAGAACAATTTGACGATTAGGTCAATTCAATTGACGAAGAGAAACAAGATTGAAAGGACAACAATTAGGAATAGCGATAACAAACTTCAAATTTAGAGAAGGAGAAAGAGAGACTGGATCAATTCTTTTGGAAGCAACCTTATATCTATTTGCCAAGGCAATAAGATAAAAAAAAAAAAAAAAAAAAAAAAAGGAAGAAAAAAAAAAAAAAAAAAAAAAAAGAAAAAAGAACAAAAAAAAAAAAAAAACTATTTGCCAAGGAAAAAAAAAAAAAAAAAAAAAAAGGACAGAACAAGGAAGGAAATAGAAAATCAATACAAAAAGTGACCAAAAGCACTTGAGCCAATTATCCATGGACCTTAACTATCCATAGATTGAGAAACGTGGGTTATTGAAACCATAGGTGTTAAAGATGCTTGGGCTTGGTTGTTGGACTTTAAGCAAAGATACTCTGATAGTCTTTTTCAGGGAACTTCTTTCCCAAATGTTCTTAACTTCAAAACATTTGCTACATTTTCAGGAAAATCCCTCAAGGAGTAGCATGTTTTTTAAGTATGACACATTCTCTTGCAATAAGAACATTGAGACGACCACCTTTACCATTCTGCCCTCCTCAATTTCCATATTTACATAATAAATGAAAAATAAGAGAAGAAAAGTGTACCTGGACACCATCATTCCTCTGTTTTCTCCTCTTCAAAGAAGCTTGAATTTGTAATTGGAACTCACGGACAGTGTTGAGTATTTCTGCAAAAAATTTCCTTGTTCTAGTCTCTATATGATTTTTCTCCTTTTCTTCTAATCTTGATAGTCTCTGCATGTGAGGAACTACATTAGATGAGCTGTATTTTCATTTTATATTAAAACCACACAGACATCAGGAAATAGAAACTGACTCACTACACTTATGCCTTGTATATTTAACTAGTACAAGTATGGATGGTGATCTATAACAATTGAAATTCCAGATAAATTTATATTCCCTCATCTCGCCATAAGCATGCCTATGTGAATTTGTTAGTCCGTTTTCCCGATTTGTGTCAATCATACTATTATTGTTCATTTGGAATATAAACTGATACACAGCTGACAAATTACAAAGTTTTTAGTAAAAGAAAGCCAGTTGTGTCCTTTCTTTGCCTGTCCCAGGTGAAAAATGTTTATTATATATTTCGTACTTACAAACAGATAATATTGGATTTTCTAGTCAAAGCATAAAAGAAAATGTAAAATCATTGCATCAATGAAGCCTGAAAATCCGCAGATGTAGCTATAATCCATGATATCCATGGTAGGAAATCAGCTTGAAACACACAAAAGGAAAGAGGGAAAATAATTATCACTGAAAAACAAAAATTACCTCAGCCTCCCGTTTCTTCCTTAATTGATCATCAGCATCCATTGCAAATGGATCTCCAACCCCATATAATGGACGACGCAGCCTCATCATGCCCCAGTCAAACAATTGCCTGTCTGGATAAGCACACTTAGCATTGAGCCAGTATTCAGAGCTCACATCAGTACGAACCTTCATCTGCAGCTCTGCAAGCTGCCAGAAAATAAGTCCTTGCCAACAAGGACACAATTCTTTGTCATTTCTCGGTTGCAGTTGATAACAAATGTAAAAAATCAACTAATTTCCTCACTATAAATTATTTTCAACTTTCATTACATTAAAGAGTTAGCTAAAAAGGTTGTACATACTTTTGCCTTATTATACCAGTCAAACTAGGTGTGCATCAAAAGAAAAGGCAGGACAACAACTATAAAAAAATTAGCAATCAATTTGTGAAAGTTTGGTAACGCTTTCAAATAAGCATTATCATAGACATGATTCACAATAACTAAGCACTGTAGAAAAATTCCAGAATCAATTTTACCTTTAGTCCATAAAGTTCAAGCAAGCATTTTGTCTGCAGGTCCTCTCCCTTGCTTGAAGGCAATTCTGGATAAACACAGTAACACAGTTCTTCAGTAAAATAGTGAGAGCTCCAACTTAGATACCACTACCACTTAATGGATATGGTCATATGAAGAGACATGTTCAGAGACAACTTAAAGCCACTTCAAAACACTACAGAGAAGTTTCAACACAGATAGCTTCATGTCAAAAGGAAACCTTATCCTATTCACCCTCTCTAACAAGCTTATAAAAATATATTGGGAAATATAAGTGTTTCTATGAGGTGCCTGATGTGTCTTTCTAGGTCCTGAGGAGTGGTGAGTCGTTTGACATTGGGAAATGTAAGTGTTTCTATGAGGTACTTGATGTGTCTTTCCAGGTCCTGAGGAGTAGTGAGTGAGTCGTTTAATTCAAAAGTGAAACAGACTATCCCCCTTGATGCAGCTCATGTGATGAAGCAACGGACACAACTACACCATCCAAATCTGGTGAGTTGACTAATTTATCTGCTCTTGAAACACTAATTCGGCGAAAGGTATATAACCTAAAGGTATCTAAACCCAATATAGTTGGCTACACTACATTGACTTGAATTTCAAGCCATTTACATGTTTTTAAACTACACCCTACAGTTAATACACTCTGATTTAATTTATTTATAACTTCATGGCAGATTCACATCAAGAACCTAAACGTACTAAATCATAAGAATTTCTAAGATCTTTGGTACCAAATACAACCAGCTAATTGAAAGTTTTAATGATTGATGGGACAAGAATGATTTTTTCTCAATATATTTGCTGATTGTGATGAATTGTTGTATAATGGTCAGAAAGTAATAAGACTGAAAGTTTTGAAACTTGCTGCCTCAACCCACTTTACTCCTCTTGACAAAGCAATCATCCTAACCACATAAACCTTTTGAAATATGTGCCATAGTACCATTTAGTTCAGTAAACGGTCTTGCACAAGCCATACCTCTAAAGACAATCAGTAGTATAACAACATTATGCAATCACATCAATCACTAGTAACAAAAGTGAAGGAGGTAGACAACATCAGCATTATCCTGGTACAAGAGGATAGCTACATGAATCAAAAGATATCACTTAGTTCGGTTAATGCCCCCACTAAGGGTAGACAAAACAAGCACCAAGAAACTATTTACAAATTAAAACCAAATTCAACACCAAGTCAACACGGAAACAAACAAACACATTTTAACTTTAATCATCAACCTTGAAGATCATTCAACCGATGCTGAATCTGACTCCGATACCGACTTTCCCTTGCTTTCTCCAGTTTAAAACCAGACACACAGTTGGGACGCTGCTTCGACAGTGCATCTTCAAGATCCGATATCAAGTCCTCTCCAGAATTACCTCCATCATCCTACAATTTCAATAATAACTAGTAAATTCTACACACAAAAAGAAATGTAGAAGCATACAATACAACATAACTGAGTTATACAAACAATCTAGAAGCAAACGACAGCAGAAGTGCACGGCTAGGTAAACCGTAACACAAAATAGAGTTGAACACAAGAACGACGGAACCGAAAAGGAAATCAACGTTTTGCACACTGAGTAGACGAGTGGCGAGGTAGCTGGAAAGTGCACGAAATTCCAAGCGCATACACACATACAAACAAAACAAGAGAGCACGAAGAAGAAAACAAACGGCGAAACCTAACACAAGATTAGCGATAAACGAAAGGAGAGAGAAAAGAGAGAAAAAGAAAAGAGAAGACGTTACATGATTGCGGTAGATGGAAGAGACGGAATTGAGGATGTGAGGAGGGAGAGGGAGGTCGCGCGAGAGAAGGTTGAGGGCACAGATGAGTGTCTTGGCGTGGTGGCGCCCATTCTGCTTCTCCTTCTCCTTCTCCTTCTCCATGGCGCGAGCGAGTCACAACGGTCCCTTATTCTTTTTTTTTTTTTTTGTTAACCAATATTTGAAATTCTCAATTACTCTGTGACTCTCACTCACCACACAGACAAAAACGCACTCTATCACGCCTTGTCTTGTGTTTACTCCGCGAGACAAAAAACCCTCCCTTCGCCTTCTTTGGGTATGAACGTATTTGGGGACGAATTAAGTTATAAGCTACCAACGCGGCACTCCTTTTTTCCCCAATTCCAAACGCGCCTCTATATTTTCCGAAAAGACCTATTTACCCTCTCTTCTTTTTAATGCCTTTTTCAAACCAATTTCTGTCTAGTTATAATTGCAAAGGAAGGTTCTTATATATATATATATATATATATTTTTTTTTAAAATTCACTCACAAAAATTCTATTTATAGTTATAGCTATTTTCAAATTTATTTGAAAAGAAAATCGTATATGAATAGGTATTTTTATATAACACCTTAGGTAAGATATAAAAGTTTGAATTTGTACGTAGTACAAATTTATTAAAATCATAATAAAATTACCTTAGGCTGTGTTGTCTAAAAAAACAGCTTGTCGAAAGGACATTGTAAGTAAAGATAAAACTTGAAATTTGTGCAAATTATTGAAACATTTTCTCTTTAGGTAGATAATAATTGACCTTCCTGGAATTTTATTAAATTTTCAATTGAAATTAATTTTACAATAAGATAATAATATGATCAACATTACCAATTGGTTAGATTTCCTACTATTGACTTTATATGTCGCATATTAAAATGTTGACAAAATATAAGGTGGAACAAAAAATGCAGCCATATAATCTTGGAATGCTGCACTTTAAGCCCATTTCCATGACTACAAGGCATCGTCATCCATTCATACACCACCAATGTCATTTTTCAAAGCAACCATCATTCCATCAAGACAATGCACGTTCAAATTTATATTCAACCAACATGATTTTGAACTTATATCATACATTGCATTGGACATTTTTTGTTTTCTTACAGAAAGAAAGATAAAAATGCAGAAGCAAGAACTACAGAGTTAGGTATTCCAAGACAACCGAATCACAAGTTGATGAGGAAGGAGACTGCAAGGGGGAGATTGAAATTGGAGCAAGTTAGATTTTGTAATATTGGTTAGTACTTGATTCCATTTTAAGTGTTCTATTTAATAATAATATACTTTAAAAAGTAAGGCTTAAATATATATTTGGTCCCTATTTTCATTGTTTGTTCAATTTGGTCCTCATTTTTGTAAAATCACATTCAATCGAGTCCTTTTGGCAAACGGTGTTAAAATGTTAACGGAACAGTGACATGGTGGAACTGTTTGGGTTACATGTCAAATTTTTGGCAGTGACATTGGCACAGTGAAATTTTATGGCCGTTGTAAGTTTAAAAGTTAGTGAAATTGATTTGGGGAAGAAATGAGGGTTTCAAGCAAAACTGTGGCTAGCAAGAAACTTGTATACAATCCAGTTGGTGATTTGGAATTCCTGTTTGAGAAGTATGTCTTGCCACCACAAACGAAAAGCCAGAACAGAAATCAACCAAAAAAGTACAACTTTTTAAACACTAACCTGAACCTAGTTGATGCTCCAATCTCGAATGACAACCTCCAAGCGCAATCTCCAAGCTTCAATCGCAAATCACTCTCCAAGCGCAATTTCCCCTCTTCGCAAACCCTAATTGATGAACAAGAACCTCCACCACCCAAGAACCCTAATTTTCCCCTTTCTCACCAACCCTAATTTTTCCCTCTCGACCACTCCAATACCCAATTTCAGTTTTTCACTCAATGATAACTCCCGCTGCAGTAAACCCTCAATACAAACTTTTTAATTTTTTTTTCACTTAACCATGTTCTATCTTTTTACGTAATTCAAATTTTTTTCCCCAATTTCTTTTTAACTAAACATTGTGCCAAGGTGTGCAATCATATATTCAAAAATTTGACATGTAATCCAAACAGTTCCACCGTGTCACTGTGCCATTAATAATTTTAACACCGTTTGCTAAAAAGACTCGATTGAATACGATTTTACAAAAATAAGGACCAAATTGAACAAACAACGAAAATAAGGACCAAATTGAATAATTTTGACAAAAATAAAGACCAAATGTATATTTAAACCAAAAAGTTATGTTATTGATGTTCGTAGAGTAGTGATCGTGAAATTTAACAACTGCTTCCTACTGTAGTTATCCAATAGATTCAATAACAATTACATTCCTCAGTTACATGTATAGATGGAACACTTGTATTTGCAAGTTTTACAACCCAGGTAAACAATAAATAGTGTTACAACTTCCAAAAGATTCAGTAGGAAAACTCCAGCCACATAAGGGCCAGTTTGGGAGGAGGCAGAGGCACAATTTCTAATTTAGCTTTTCAACTACTGCCTCTTTGTCTCAGTTTCAGCCACAATTTGGGTAATCAATGCCTTAGCAATATGAAACTTTGGACCTCAACAATATTCAACCCTCAAGTACTCGGTTGATTGGTTCTTGGAAGTACTGAAGAGAGATAAAAATAGCTTCCTGTTCAAAAAAGATGAAAAATGACTTAAATCAATAAGTTAACCATTTGAGGAGGGAAACAATTTGTCAGACAGTACCTCTGTTCGAATTGTTCGGCTCCCCTGATGAGGACACGTATTCAAATATAAATTGAATATATCCTGTGCATTTTTTCCCTGCATATTTTATGAGCAAGAGAATTTATATCCAATACATAGTTCTTTTTTCCTATGTAAACTCTATAAAGAGTACTTAAATTATGAGAATATCCAATATCACTCTTCACGCTGAATTATAATGAAATTAATACATAAATCATTGCATGAGAACCTAAGAAAGACAAGCATCTCATTGAAAGAAGAGTCTTGATGATATTCAGGATTATGACCTATACAGTTTTCCATTTTTTCTAGTAAACCAAACAGAAGTGTAACATCAGAACAGGGAAGCACTCAGCGGTTCTGGCAATTTATGGAATCTCTGATTTGCAGCAGTCTCACAATTACATCCATGTATAGATAACTAAAAGAAACTAAGTAATACCTTTAAGTTATCATCTTCTTCAATACTTTCTTCCAACCCAGCCAATCCACCAAAGGCAATCAACAAATGTCTAGCAATTCAGAGAAACAAGCAATTTATTAATCAATTCGGGTAAAAAACTTGCATCAACAGACATAATTCTTTTAAACTTTATACTTCAAATTTGGTCAGTTTAGAGAACCTCGTTATAAGTAGGAAGTTACATAGATAACAAAACTTTTCATACATCAGCCAAATTTATAATTGCAAAAGTCAATATTATAATAATAAGAAACCAATTTCACAACATATCAAAGAACCCATTCCCAACACAGCCCATATAGCATTTCTTGACCATATTGACCCAGACTCCAAAATGTATAAAAGAAACAAAGTGCTTGATGGTCATTATTGAATTGTTGAGTTACACTAACTTTACTGTCTCGTGTCTTAGGAGCAAGCCGTAGTTTGCAATCAGCACCCATTTGGAAAATTATCATTTTACAAATATATGTTAACGAAAAGAAAAAAAAAATGCGGGAGGGCTTGCAAAACACCATATCTTAGAATTATAAGCCTTTTCACTTAAAACAGCAACATAACGAAAAGCTAAAATCAACATCTAAGCAATCTAACATTAATTATTATGCAGCAGATGTTATAACACAGTACCTGAAAGAAGGAATTTCAAGATCAGATGACTTAATAATCTGACCGTGCTCAGAGGTACCAATTATAAAATCATAACCACCCTGCCACATTAACAAGTCAAATGAAGGGCTCGTGAGTAGAGTTAGGGTGGAACAACAAAATTAGACTAAGGATATTACAAGAATATTTGTCTGTGTAGGAGGGGGATGATACCTTGTATGAACAATCCTTAAATACTGAGCTAATATTATGTGCATATCGTACTCGATATCCCCAATATGCCCCTTCTTCACTAGGCTTAGATGACGAGACAACCTGGCGTGGTAAATCTAGATGAAGTTCACTGTATATCAGCTTAACATATACTGAAAATGTTGAATGCATTTGGCACTCGTAAATGTAATTTCTTCATTAATAGTTTAATATGTAATCAAGGTGCAGTCTTTCCTTTTAGGTTCAGAATTATAGAACTTTTGCAGCAATGATTTGACATGAACATGAGGTATTTGACTGAATGAATATGGTAACTTTCCATATTTAATATATTGGACAGAGATATGTAATTCCTCTAGAAAAAATACAGGCATCACATGTTCTGCTTGACAAACTTGAAATAAAAAATGGAGAAATTGTGTAACAGATTTTAATATAAAAAATATCTTTAAAACAAAAAGGCTGGATGACCTTGATTTCAGCACAAGAGACACAAAAGAACTTCAAGATAATATTGTTGAGGATATGCAGAAATGTATGGGTGAAAAATCAAGCCCGCAATAAATAAAAGGAATAATGTCAGTCAAATAAAAATCTTTTGCTCAATGAAGAAGAAAGCAAGAAGAGAGGGAAATACTTTCAAAAGAATATACCATTGTTTTATCAATTATAGCTAATGTTGTACTGTGCAATTTTCATCAAGAAAATATCATCAAACATCTAAAGCAGATGTAAAAAGAAAAGAAGCAAGGATCGTATTACCAGAATCCAAATTGCGATTGGTACCCATGGCAACAGTTACTCTTTTTCCTGGTTCAAGTATTTGGTCAACAATAGCATTCTGCATATGATGTGTACTGAATCAGATCATAGACAAACAAACTGAAGTCTACTTCATAACCATATTTAAAGAGTAGAAAGAAACTGATCAAAGTTATTTAACGTACAAAATAAAATTAACAATCAACAACTGTTACAACTCGCAAATTAAAATGGAAGATAAGGAAATGAAAGTAAGCGAAAGGAAATGCCATGATGGTATTTCTAGACATCATTGTTGAACTTGTGGTCAGATGCTGAAATCCAAACTTCATGCTAAACATGAACAAAAATACGGATAGAAGGATATGTCTTGCCACATGAAAAATGAAAGAACAAAGACAGAAGAGAATCAAAAGGGACTAACATTCCCTCCGCTCCCCTAACTAATACCAAAAGTATTAAAAAAATGTTTAGCTTCGGGCCAAGAAATGTACAATATCTATGTCCATACCTTCACTAGCCCAACATCAACTAGTGTTGCCCCGGAGTTTGAGTCTCTTTCTTTTACAGTAACACCTATGAAGTTATAGCAATATATCAAAACCTGGGTATAGTAACAATGGAGAAAATAACAAAATGTAATGGCAATGCCAATGCTAAAAACGTTTCTACTTTAACAGGTTTCTCTGTGAGTAAAAGAACAGCAAAATAAAGAGGATAAAATGTTCATTTAAAGTATTCAGAAGGAAGGCGCCAATACAATAAACATCACCAACCAGCTACACCAAGTATTATCCAATCAAATGAGATAGAATAATAAATTAATTGACACCATTGAACTCTATCAAAGACCAAATGTGCTACTAGAGTAAAGTCCTTTTTAATGGTTTCCCCTAAATTTTCCTTAGCTTTTCCCCTACCCTTTCTATCTGAACTTTCTCATCAAGGGTATCATAAAATTTTTGGAGGCTCTATTCTAGTCATGATCCTTTCCCCCCTAATATTAAAAAATAAAAACATACTTTTGAAGAAAAGGCTGGTGCAAATTTGTGAACTTTTAAAATCAGAAAAATCATCAATTAGCGAAGACTCTGTGCAGAGGTCTGCTTGCACAGGTTGTTCTAAAGGCCCGTTCTCACCAGAGCCTCACTTCTCAAATAAGGAAACCGACCCTTAGATGAACTCCTTCCCTATTCTTCTTATTAGGCATAATACTACAACCATCTACCAAATAAATTCATTCCTAATTGTATCTTTTTTCTTAATCTTCATTTATACTTCAGCCTTCTTGTCTCTACCACACTTACTTTTGCTCGTTAGTGATTCATTGCCCAACATTCACTGCCATAGATTATTTCTAGACTAAAAGTTGATTGGTAGAAATACTCTACAAGTTTATATGAAATCTTCGATCACAAATTACATCCAGCTTAAATGCTACATGTTCCTCAAATTAAAGGCTCAACTAATCCCAGCAAAAACTATTATTTCAAATCTTTACATATTTACCAATTACTCTCATGAAAAGGCAACATTAACTGCAATAAGTTAGGTACAGCTGGTTTTGTTATCCAATTATGATTGGATTTTACTTCTACATTGATAGCCAGTATCAATTTTTAATATTGCACAAGTTTTTCAGGTATTGCACCTAAATTGATATTTCTCACAAAAAGCGTATTTTCGGGAATAGATAGCAGAAGTATATGAAATATTAATGATATCCACGGATCAATTTCTTTAAATATCCATAACTAAATTCAAATGGCAATTTAAAAAGTGTGACAGCAGGAGCATATGGAAATACTTTGTTCCCAGTATAAAGGTTCTATATTAGCCTTGCCATCTGACCTAGCGATACCAATACACAGGTGTTGAGTTACAATCTATATTACAAAGGCCAACTCACACAATCATGGAAATTGATCATTTGCAAACATGTATATAGAAAAAATAGAAGTACACTTTCATCCACCACAAAAAATGAATAGCAATTAAATTAGAATGTGATGGCCTACCTTCTCGATACGGACCCCACTCGTGTTTGCGCAAATGGTGTGGAGCATCAAGGGGTGGCAACAGGCCCTGCACACAAAGTGCAATACAAACATCTAAAGTCAGGGATGGACTTACAGTCAACAAAACTAACAAACTTCAGAAATGTAAGGAAAGAAGCAAGTTAGTGGATTGCTCCAACCACAAATCTTAGGCTGTTATGCATTGGAAAGAGAGCCTTCCTCAAATACTGAGGTGTCTCAAGGTACTGCAGGATTCGCATCAGAAAAGCAGCACCACTTTCATCATCCAAATTATCCAGCACGGAATCATTTTCTAGGTTACTTTTATTGTCAAACACAACCACCTACGTGTAGAAATAACAAAATATCTATATCAGAAAAAAAAACCCAATACCAAGAATAATAACAATAAAGATTAATAAATCATTTAGTCTATGTCAACTTCTTTTTTCAGTCTGTATGCCTAATAACACGATGTTTTAGTCCCCATAAGCAAATTTTAAACGTTCTAGTCCTAGTTTTCTGACAGTGAAAATGGCAAAGAATGGAGGCAAAAGGAATAAAACGAACAAAAAATGCAGATGACTAAAACATGGAGCTTTCAGGTATAATACGAAAAGTTGTTGCAGGCAAAGGGTTAAAGGACTAATTAAACCTAATAAGAAAAAGAAAGATAGGAGAATGTAGAAAGCCTGGAGTGAAGGTTTATGAACCTCGTTGATTCGGAAAATGGTTGCGGCACGAGCGATTTGACCAGCCAACTGAAAAGGGAAAACAGTATTAAAAGAAAAAAAGGGATATTGAGAATGGAGAGCGAATGAGAAAATGGAATAACGGAGATTTGAATTGAAGGGTATCCTACCCGCGTAGCGAGCTCGAGAGTTGGAACGTTGTCAATGATGGAAGCAGGCACGGCCATGCTAACTGTGGGTATTTTCTTCCTCTTACTATTTTTCTTGAGCTTCTTCTTATTGCGAGAATCATCGTTGTCGCCATTGTTGCCGTTGAGCTCTGCTTCCACCTCGGTGTCTGTTGTCTGCTTCTTGTTCTTCTTCGCCATTCCTAGTACTACGCCTTCCTTCGACTTGGAGGGTTTTCTTGGGACCTCCTTTTTATTCATCTTTTAAATATCACTTTATAAATAATAATAATAGATTATAGGTTTAATTGATAAATTAATTATGAGTTAAAAATGATTTAAATCCTTATCTTTCCAGAAATTTTAAAATTAGTTAATTTTAAATTTTTTATTAATTTAATTATTAATTTTTTTTATATATGTAAATTTAATATTTTTAATTAAAATTTATTAAATTTATTTAAAATTTCAAACGCGTTTTATAGAATTTTTTGACTTAATATTCAAACAAACATTAAACAATCCTGAAATGTAAAATATCAAATAAATTTAACAAAATTTGATTAAAATAATTAAAGTCATGTATTTTGAAAGATGAAAGACTAAATTGATCCAAAATTTTAAAATAGACTAATTCTAAAATTTGTTGAAAAAGTTATTTAATGCATTAATTATTTAAAAACATTCGTTTTTTGAATTAAACTTTTGTCATTTAAAAAATCATTGAGTATTACTCAATTAACAGAAGAACTCAAAAAATATAATTATTTTGAATGTAAAAATTAATGAATTTAATTAAAAGTTGTTTAAATTTATTAAAAACTTATAACTTAATTAAATTAGATTATATAACATTCAGTTTTATGTATAATGATGAAGTACACTGTTCACTGCACACCTAACCGCATCACTGGGTAACTTATGTGAGAACAAATTTGTAATCTTCACCTCGTTTTAGAAAGAAAAATAGATATCAATTAAAATTGACACCATGGAAAAGAAAAAATATTTATTTATATTGATAATTTCCATTTCTTTGGAATAAACTAGTAATTGCAGTGGTCTACGAAGTAGAGTGTGTGTATAAATATTTGAAAAAGAGTGAGGATGTGACGATAGATGTGTGTTTGACAAATTAAAAAGGGGAGTGAAAATAGTATAAATTGGGAGTGAGAATAACAATACTGAAAGGGAAAATTTTGGATCCTGTTGGGCCCAGTCAATAGATAGGCTCGTTTCGAAAGATAACGGCAATTCTTATATATGTCTCTCGTAACTGCTAGATACACCATTTTTTTCTTTTCCTTTCTTATTAAATTTACAAGTTATTGAAACATTTCAGTAATTATGAAAATTTGAAAGAGCGATTTACATTTTGGAATGGAAGAGAGGTAAGGAATAGAGTTATTTAGTAATTAAAACTAAATAGCACTCCCATTTGTATAACTTTTCTTAAATTAGAAAATAAATTAATACAAGTACAAAAGCACATAGACATTAAAAAATATAACACGTCCAACTAATGTGTTTGATTAATAAACATAAGTTAAAATACTTTTTTTCTCCCATTTTTGTCAAGTTTTATCAAATAAGTCTTAATTTTTGTTTTATGTTCAAATAGGTCATAATTTTCGTCAATTTTGTTTAATTTGATATTTTTTGTTAACACCGTTTAAGTCATTAACGGTTATGAACAGTGACTGTTACATGTCATTTCGTTATTTTTTTGAATTTTTTTTAAATGTTTAAATGTCAATCCAATAATATGACACGTGTTAATTGAATAAAATTGACGAAAATTGAAATCTAGTTAAACGCAAAACAAAAATTAAAATTTATTTGACAAAATTTGATGAAAATTGAAAAAAAAAATATTTTAACCTTATCCTTTCTTTGTGGTAGTTGAATTGTGTCAAATAGATAGACAATAAAACGGTCAATTTAGCTAATATAATCCAATCTCTAAACAAATAAGGCGACACAACGTACTAAAGAGTATTGAAAATCTTGACCGTTCCGTTTAGAGAAGGTTAGTGGATGGGCATGCTAATACATTTTCTATTTTTAAATTTTATTTTTTATTCAATTAAAAACAAATTTAATAATGTCAGGGTACTTTTAACATATTTAATTATATAAATATTTTTTTAACTTTTAATTGATAACTTATATATTTAATAAGTTAAAATAATTATTATATTTAGATGTTAAATTATTTCATTATAATTAATAATTAAAATTTAATTATAAACATTAATAATTTAAATTATAATATTATTATAAATATTTGTATTTTTAAAATAATATACTATAAAAATAATATTTAAAAATTATTTTTTATTTTTAGTTTTAATTTTTTAAAATAAGAAGTGAATAGGTTAGTCTGTTCCACCTTTTTCATCTATCTCTGTCATCTTGATAGATTATACGAGACAAACTAAAACTGGCCGGTGGATAAAAAAATTTTGAATCTGTGCTCTCAATTCACTGTTACCTCTAATTATATTACTAATATTTCATTTACTATGTTATGTTTGGATTTACATATTACTTATGAAGTAAAAAGTAAAAAAAAAAAAAAAAAAAAAAAAAAAAAAATTTTTTTTAAAATTAAAAAAAAAAAAAAAAAAAAAAAAAAAAAAAAAAAGAGAAAATGAAATTTTATTGAAAACTAGAAAATATAAAAATAAGACAAAGTTATTTCATTAAACTTTGTCCTCTATGATGTGGAAGTAAACACGAGAAAGTGAGAATATCAATGTATCTAGTATAAAAGTCTATTTAAGTGTAACCTGGAGTCCAAATAAAAGGTTAAACATGCATAAAATTTTGAATCTTTATATTGTTTAGTTTGTTTTATATATATGTTTCTAGATTCTTATATTTATTTTATTATCTTTAAAATATTTATTAAATATACTTGTTTATCTAACATAAACTTCCATTACAGTTTCATATTTGCTATGCTTTACTATTTATTTTGATTGACATATTTCTTTTAGTATTATATTTCAAAATATTTTAATCGATTAATACGATACTAATAATATAATGATATTTAACAAAATGTGAAGTATACTTAACCATTACGTTTGCCGATTCCCACAATAGTCCAATATACATGACCCATATTATCATTATTATTTTTATAATTATGACATATAGTTTTAATTAGTTTAAATATATGAATGATGGATGCTTAGCTATAGCCATTGTCCAATGTTTGCATGCTGTTGCAGAACATTAGGCATTTACTGATAGACTCCTTAAATTGTTTTCCTAGTCAGCGCAATTACTACTTCACACATTAATTAACACGTCACATGTAGATCAACTTCATTGATGCATTCAATTTTTCTTTTAGAAAGTTTTCAAAACTAACATTATTTTATCATTTTTTCACATTCTAACTTTAACAGGGAAAAAGGAGTATAAAACGATGGATTAATATAAAACAATGTTGATAAAAAAATCTATGGGTGAGTTGGCTAATTTTGTTGCTTATGAGATTATGACTTTTTTTACAACAAAAACGCGAATGACATCAACGTACATATTGTGACAGAGTTAGAATGGTCGTTTTCACGACATTAAGAATTGTGTTGTTCGTGACTTCATCATCCCTTAAGCATTAATAATGAGTTTTCTTCTTATTTCTTAAAGGTGTGATCTAAGGTAAAATGAACTTTATTTGGACGTTACTTTCCCTAATCAGAATTTATCCTATTCACTCCCTTTGGATTAGGTAATATTCAGTAAAGGCTTTCATCGTCTAGGAAACTTACACATACATCGTAGGTGATTTTTTTTTTTCCCTCAAACACCACCACTTTAAAATCACTCATCAAAACGTCATCTTTTCCATTCTATTTATTAAAATGTCACTTTTTTCTTCAATCCGCTTGAGAAATCAGGTTACGGACCTGATTTTTTCTTCAATCATTCGAGAGACTCATCAATTTTATTATTAACGATATTTATGAGATTAATAGTGACTTCAGTATAATAAGTATTGTCATATTTAAATTTTGATAAAAAAATTATAACCTTAATAAAAATAAAAATACTTTAACTATATAAATTTGTTTGAACATTAATATGCAAAGACGACCCATTATCCTAGCAAATTTAAAATCTCCAGTTGATTCATTACAATTACAACGTATTTCATTTTTAGTCGATTCATCATAAATATTATTTCATTTTTAGCTCAAGAAAATAAATATAATCTTTAGACAAAATTTTAATTATGTTAATTTTGTTCTAATGTTAATATGCAGTTACGATGGCCTTATTTTGTCCTTTACATTTTATAAAAATTTAAAATTTTGAATGGTTATTTCAAAGTTAACTGTTTATAAACATTAATCTTTCTTTTAATAATTATTAATGACTAAATTCATATGTTTAGAATTTAAATAAAACTCTCATAATTAAAATTGTTGTATTAAGATAATAATTTTGTTATTATTCTAAGAATGAGATATAATAATACGAGTATTTATTTATTTATTTAATAAATAATTATTCATTAAAAGCGATATTTGAGTACCAGGTTTTATATATATATATATATTTGAGAGTGGAAAGAAAAGATTGGTATGAAGTATAGTATTCGAGAATCCATGGGAGATGAGAATATAATGTTCGCGAAGGTTCTTACTGGAGTTGAATTGTTAATAGTCGTACGTCCTTTCCACCAATAAAAAAAGGGTTCAAAGAAAAAAAGACCCACAGAATTGGATTCACAATATTTGAACTTTTGCCATCGATCTTCTCCTTTTTGCAGAATTCAATTTTCAAAGTCGAAACCGTTGGCTGCGCCGCGACGACACTGCTGTACATTGAACTGTAATCAACAAAAATGTAGGGGCAGGAGTGTAAGGACTTAAATGTAAAAAGAATAAGACGCTCCTTTTAGCGTATGTGTATATATATAATAAGTATAGCGACCAGATGCGAAAGTTGAGGAAAGATGCAAATAAGTGGTTTTGTGACCAAAAAGCGATGGGTTCGTTATTGGAAGCATGGTGATATTTAAGGATCAAAGCTGCTACATAGCCAGCTTGCAACATAGCAGCTATCTATTCCGATCCTCTCAAATTCAATGCTTTCATATGCCTTTCTCTTCCTTACGTACATTCATCCACCCAACTATCTCTAATATCATATGGATCATACAACATCACCTTTTAACATATTACTATGCCTCATCTTACAAGTAGTAATTTATGTATATATATATATATATATATATATATATATATATATATATATATATATATATATATATAAAAAAAATATTTATAATTTAAAATATTATCGTTTTTATCCTTAAAGAATTATCATATTAACAGAAAAATAAAATAAAATAAAAAAATATAAGAATATAATATAAAAACTTCAAATGTGAAAATTCCAAAATCGAAGAAAAATTACAATCGTTCACAATCACAAAATAATACTATGTGAAAATTTGTACAATACATAAATTACCTTTCTATGCTTTTTAACCTCAACTACACTCACACTTCCCAAACAAGAATTAAACCTCAAACCTCACAACACTCTACTACAAGATTATAATACAAGCTTAAAATGTGTTTGATTGCTTGAAGTGTGTTTGATTGAGATAAAAAATATCATGGACTTAGAATTCATTACATAGTCATCAAGACACACTTCCTAACTTATTATAGGTGATGTGAAACTTTTCAAAACATATTATTTTTCATATATATGTATATATATATATGTATATATATATATATATATAGTTTTACCTTTTATTAATAATACTGTTTTTTTATTTGCTGTTATTGTTATTATTATTATGATAGAAAAATCCAAAAACAAATTTCTTATATATACTTAATTAAAAGTTATCTCATCATAAATATAATTAATATATTATCATGTACATTTTATAAAATCCCGGACATATACGTTGATGGATATATGTTAGAGATTCTATATGTAGACTTATAATATACAAACAAATGAATTAAAATTTCATTTGTATGGTGGTATTAAATTTGAATTCACTTTTCAAGTATTAAAGTTATCCAAATGCATATTTGTTATTAAAAATAATTAATTAATTTATTATAAACTGCAACACTGAATATTTAATTGTATGGTAAGAGGAAGTTATGTATGAATGTAGTGCTACAGTGAATGTGGGTTCCGCAGAAAATGTGATTATGAATTCTCTGATATGAAAGAATGAATAAAGAAACGGTTACTGTTGCAGGGAAGGAGCAAAACTGGATCGACCGCTTCGAAAAGAATATTTGGGTGATATTTAAAAATGTTTGTGTTGTTTGTCAGCGTCATCTTGTTGCCCACTTGAAAGCTCAAATTCAGGAACTCCCAAGGAAGCATATTGTAGAATACCAAGATGATAGTAGAATATTAGAATATATATGAAATACCTGTAGAAGTAACATGTACTAATTAATGATACATGTGTGCCAGTTGAGGCTTTGTAAGAACAACTTAATAGCTATCTGTTGTGTGCAGTGGTGGTCGCTGTCTCTGAATATATTTAATACTCATGTTTATGAAGCTTTTCAAGGGCTCGATGTACTTGTGCAATTACCAATTTCATCAACCACCATTAACTGATTGACATGTTTGCATGGTTTACGTAGCAATCCAACTATTTTGTTGAGTTCAAAAGGAAGGGGGCTTAAACAAACTACAATTATTAAAAGGGTGATCGACACTCACACATGGTCAAAAAGCTAGGTTGGGGAAAAAAAATTCGACTTTCTTTCCTTCCTTGTTTAAGCGATCAAAAGGATTCTCTTCTCAGTCCCAATAAAGTCATCATAAATTTTATGGTGAAACAATTTCAAAGCATGGCTAACCTTAGGCTTCAATTAATTAAGTTCAAAAGGACGTGACGTATACTTTCACAAAGATTCTCCATTACCAAAAAAAAAACAAGGCTAAAGAACATGCATTTACATATGGATTCTGATGCAAATAACTCACTTTTCCTCTCTAAAAACAACTTGTCATACCTAGCTAGCTACCTCCCCATAGGTCTAACCCTTTAACAGGAAAAAAACAGACTCTAAAATTGGTACTCAGATACCAAATATTTTCTTTACTCTTCTTTCTTATCAGTTGCCGCACATATAATATATTCTTGTCGAGTTCCCTCACAAAAAAAGCTTCGGCATCAAAGCACCATCTTTAGAACTACAAATAGTTAGCAAGCTTTTTTATATATGTGTGTCTGTGCGCTCTTTCCTGTATATAAAATGTGCCAATGCTAAATTTCGTCAAAATTAGTCTTAATCGTTTTTATAACTAATAGTGAATATCTTTTTGTTTCTCGCACTCTTTCGTGACAAGCTGGTTTTTTTATGTGAACACACTCGAATGTAAGTACGATGCCCAGTGTTTTAGGTTTCTTTTATCAGCTGTGAGATGCCATATACGTTTCAGTTCGTGTTTGCTGAGTTTCATTACGTATTATGGTAATTAAAGCTAACAAAATGTGCATAGTGTAAGCAAATAAAATTGTGGTGCTTGCATGTAAAGGTGCTGATGCTTGTACATAGAGATTCTCCTCTGACGAATCAACATTAGTTCAACTCATTTGAATGTTCTTTCAATACACACAGGGAGGTACCAAAGTTTAAAACTTGATTTCTGGCTAGCTGTAGTGGAATACCTCTCTGTCATTTTTTAGGCTTCACCACCAGATGTAAAAGTGATTTTTAAGTCTAATTCAACTCTACAAAATTAAATTTTAAGATGACGATTACACCCACTTATATATTATAAATTAAATTTATTTTTAGTCGACGTGCAACTTCTAACCGCGACCACCGTAAAGCGGTAAAAATTTCACCCTAATCAAAGATTAAATGCTTAATTAGCAATGAATTGACCTGAAGGAGAGAGAGAGAGCCGTTGAGTTTTAGTTTGGCTTCTTGGAATATTTAAAAAAGAAAGGCAGAAAAATAATAGAGAAGCAGCTTTGTATTGGTGATGGCAGTTCAGAAAGAAAGAATAGGGAGCAGAAAATTGTGTCACGGGGAAGATCTGCGTCATAAACTGACAACCATAATAGGACATGATGAAGATAATCTAAACAAAATTCAAAAAATGGGCTAAAATTCTTGCACTCACTGACACCTATTTCTTACCTTTGCATCGCTCTCAGAAGTAGCATTTTAAGTTTTTAAATACTTTCCATTTCGAGTCAGTACTTCTGTTTCTTTATCAAACTTCTGCCTTTGCATGTTACCATAAAAAGGGCTCTTTTGGTATCAAACACCTTAAAACTCACTACTAAGGAATGTATATGTATACGATTCATTTTCAAGGAAATTAAAATAACAAAAACCTATTTAATTAGTTATTACAAATTACAATATCAAGTTGTCAAAAGAATGTGATCAGAGTATAATATTGTCAGCCACAAAAGCCTACATAATACGTATAATATGGAATGTCAATAAGTTTTCACATTCGAAATAGTTTAAACATGGCCTACATATTTTTTGTGAATAAAATTTTTAAATAAAAAATAATTTTAGAGATAAAAAAATAATTATTCGTTATAATGACTAAATTAGATAATAATTTATAAACTAAAAATTATTAATATCTAAAATAATTTTTTTGTAATTAATTTGTGAATTAAATTTTAAATTAATCTCTAATTTTAGTTATCAAAGATTCTGATATCGAAAAATAATGTCTAAAATAAAGATACTCGAATGGACATGTCTAAAATAAGTAAATATGGATTCACACGAGCTTATGTCAAGAGGATTAACCCCATTATTTGTGTGTTTTGAATATTTTTAATATTTCGTTACAAATGTCATTAAGTCAAGAGGATTAACCCTTTGTCTAAAAATTTTCTACTACTTAGCTAATAAAAATGTTATTGGTAAAAGAAAGTATGAGAATATGTTATTACATAGTTTATAATTTTAATGTAATAATAGATAGGTAAATAGATAAGCAAATGTATATCGAAAAGATTATTTCATTCTCCAGTTTTCCCTTTACTATTAAGGAAACAATTAGTAGTCTGTTCGAAATAATTTTCTCCAAATGATCCTAAAAAAATATTTTCATTTCATTTTTCTTCACTCACCTTCCAACTTATCGTTAGGTCGTCCAAAAAAAAATTAAAGGTTTACTCAAATAACAAATTCAGAAAAAAAAAGGTCTGACATCACCAAGATGTACTTGTTCAGGGTATTTACGGTTCGGTTGATTATTTAAATAATTAAATTACAGTATATTTCATACCAATTTACATATAAGAAATCTAATTTAATTTAATACGATTGAAAATAATTTCAATTAGATAAGATATTTTGCTCTTGCATCTTTGTTTTGTACTATGCAATACAATGAATATTAAATAAATTTAAAAGTACAAAATAATCACACTAACGTGATAACCATCACGGTTTAAATTATAGTATTTGTTAAATTTATTTAATGACAAATATTAATATAAAATAAATAAACACGTATATGTAAGTAAGAGAATGAAAATGCAGAAATAATGAAGTATTTAATTTTAGTTAAATAGATATTTTAATGAATGTATGTCTTACTTGAGTTAAATTAGATATTAATTTTAGTCTTCAGTTATTCTTTAATTTGAATTAGTTCCACATTCTTTTACTTGTTTATTTTTTATTTATTTTTTACCGTCAACAGCTCTGACACATTGCAGGTGCGCTTTGTTTCACAAAAAGTATGTAAGCAAATAGCTTTATTCTAAGAAAATGATATTATAGCCACTCAAAAGTCAAAATGTTCATAATATATGATATTAAATTAAATACAAAGGAATGTTTTTGTGATTCAACCCTGTATTAAAAAGTAGAAAAAAAAAACTAAAGCTAATTGAAATTGTTTGTATTCTAAGTTCGAATTATCTACAGTGCTTGAATTTCTTTCATCAGAGGTAAAAAGAAAAAAAAAAAAAAGGAAAAAGTCATAGTCTAATATTGTTTGAAAATAAAAATGATGGGATTCTCACAACTTTCTCACTGTCAAGTTCTTACGGTAGAAATTCAACTGTTTGTATTTGTAAGTTGCGTCTTACGACAGATTTATCTTTATATATTTTTATTTTTCATTTTAATATTCATTTCTTTTATTAAATATTTCACGAAAATTTGTTTTATTTAAAATTTAATATTTCTAATTACTAATTACTACTTTTTAATCATAAATACTAACTAGTATGATTCTTTTGAAAAAGGTAATTTGATTGAGGTGAGACTTTTGGAATGGTAATCATGTGAATGAAGATGTACCTTTTTTAATTTACTTTTTTTTTTGTTTAAAAAAATGGAAGATAGGAGTTTAGTTTAATCGGTTGAGCAGAAATAAGTGGATAATAGTTTTTTTTTTATATACATAAAACCGATTAAAAAAACAACATAATTAGTAGAGACACTAAATTATGAATTAAACCACTAACTATGGGAATAAACGGTGCGGTGCATTATTTTTTTAATTCTTGTTTACTTGGCTTCCATTTTTATTTTAGTTTTTAGTTTTAATACATTGAATATTATATGTACCATTTGAAAATGTTTTTTCCTCTATTTATTGCAACGCCTTTACAAAACCACATTTTCAGCTGCCTAAGGAAAATAAATTTTTCTATTCACCGAAAAACAAACTTTTTGCACCAAAACTTTTCAAAAGACAGAACGTGGACTGGTTTCGAATTTCAGGACTATAAACAGACACTTTATAACATGAAAGACGTTTAATTATTATATTTTTGAAGTTTGACAAATAGAAGTCCTTATTTAAAGTTTGACTTTCATCGTTGTTAAATGACAACACCTCTTCTAAATACATGCATTTCAAAATAATATTGGTATTTTAAAAAATTAGTCGCAGACAAGGAATTTAAAAAAGAAATGATGTGAATGGCACTAAAACTTGTGTCCTAAGCATGTTGTGGTGTGTTATGATGAATGAATTTGAATTTGTTTGAACATTATGAACCAAACATGTTGTGCCGCGTAGGAGTGACTGTTGCGTTTATCCCAAAATTTGAAACCCTAGGCAGAAGAACATAAGGTGATGGGATCCTGTTTTTATGGTTCAAGATTTTCCCAAAGCACAATCATTGTTGCAGGCAGTACTCAAACATGTACCAAACACCCCATTTGAGTGAATCATAAATTCATGGCAGTAAATAGGTAAAATGTTGATCTTTTTCGTTTGCCCCATAAGATTCTGTTCATAATTTTTGCATAAAGAGGAGAAACAATTAAGAAGATACCATTATGTTCAAAGCCTTGTGTGCTCATTTTTCACTCCTTTTTTACTTTGTTTGAATGAATTAGCAGAAATTGAAGCTAATATTGGCCCTACATGACCCTAAAACCCTAGACAATTATAAATGGAATGACTTAAAAAACAACTGTTGGTAAGATCTTGAATATAAGCACCAAGATATCGCTACACATGTGTGCTCTGCGCTTTTGTTGCCTTTCTTTAAGCGTAAAATCGGGTCATTTTGCAGCCAAACAAAGCCTTTTATCCTTCATTTCCACACAAGAACATGCCTAAAACCCCAAATCTCTGCAAATTTAAACTGTTCAATTCTTCTACCAGGGAAAATTCTACTTAAATCATTGTTAGGTTAAATTGTTTGGTGGTGCTTCTTCTAGTTTACCAAACTTTACATTTTAATTATTATACTTAAAAATAATCAATTTTAGTATTTTTTAATTTTCTTTAGACATTATGAATTTAGATATAAGTGAAAAAGAAATCATATGCCTAAAAGCTAAAGTAAACTTTAAAGCATACTTGTAGATTATCCACGAATATCGGTAGTGAAAGTGAAGCTTAAATTCTTGTAACTTTTGAGAACAAAATTCTTATAACTCGAACAACTCTTAGGTGTGTGTATCTAACGAGGAATATTGGAAAATTTAAGTTTAATTATTCTTTTGACTTCTTTTCTTTAAAGTATCAAATTAGTTCTTTTTAAGCTTTAATTTGGTATCGATTTTAAAAATCGATGCAATTTGGTGTTTTTTTTTTAAATTTCTTGAAATATATCAATAATATTTTATAAAAATTGACATTATAATTATGTTAATTATATCAATAAAGCAAATTATCTTTATTAATTTTAATTTTGATAAAACAAATTATCTGTTTCAAAAAATTTAACAAAAAGAATCAAATTACATAATTTCTTTTTAAATCAAAATCAAATTAAAATTTAAAAAAATTAAGGACAAATTTGAACAAAAAAAAAGATAAAAAAGTAATTAAATAAAAAAATTACTATTTTGATAGAATTTTTTGAAAAAAAAAACTAGAATAGATAAATTGTAAAAAAAATTATACAAAATTAGATAAATAGTGTTTTGGGAGCATTATTTTAACTTTTTTTGTTTCAAACAATATACAAAATATTATTTTTATTTTATTATATTTTTTATTAAAGTTGTGATTATGAAACACTAATTCTATTTTATTTTATTTTTTACTGAAATTATCCTTGATAAGCAGGATTTTTATTTTTTTTTGTCCATCATGACAGAAAAGTTAAAATTATATTTACCAAATATAACTTTAATAAAAAAAATTGTGGATACTAAATACTATTCCTTATTCCTGTATCGTGAAAAATAAAAAATAAAAATCATGTTAACGAAAGGTGAGTTTTTGTGGACGAAGTACTCCTGTGGAACTATGACTAATTCAATTTTGTAATGGTTTTTACAAGTTGCTGTTTTAGTTATGTGTATGAGAATGGTAAATCTTTGGGTGCAACATGATGTCAGTAAACAAAATACTTTATAAAGAAACCCTCCCCTCGTTTTTCTTATTTCCAAAATTCACTTCTCTGTTTCTTCTGTCTCATTTAAGAATTCTATATATCAAGTGGCTCTACTCAAAAAAAAAAGAAAAAAGTGGTTCTCAACAAAAGGCTCTCCATTTGGTAGCTGCATAGGCACTTTTGGGGACTACAAATTGGTGACCACCCTCCCTCACTTCTTCCCATGCCAATGCTCACAACTCCTTACATTTTCTTCTCTTCTCTTCTCTTCTCCCTCACACTATAAAACCTCACTCTGCAACACTTCTTCTTTTCACCACAACAAAACAGACACCCTTCAAAAAAATCTCCACATGGCTGCAATTGTGTGCCACGGATTGCAGTCACACTCCCAACTCGCTGAGTCAATAGCACTCAAACTCAGACTCCCTGCCTCAAAACCAAACCCTCCTCAATTCTTCAAATCCTCTTTCTGGGATTCAAATTCAAACTCAAACTCAACCTTCAAACCCCACACCGAAGAGAACAACAACTCCACCCCACGCACACCTTCTAACCCCACCTCCTCTTGGACCTTCCTCGAAGCACTCTCCAACGTCTCAAAACAACCATCGCAGGAGCAAACCACCTACGTCCACCCTCACCAGAAACGCTCCTCGCTCACCCTCAGCCCACGGAGCCTCCAACTCTGCACCGAAAACCTCGGAAACGAAAGCGGCAGTGACAGCGATGAGAGCAGCATTGACATGCTCTCTGCGGTGAGCACGATTTCGGGGACAAGGGAACAGACCCAAGAGGGGCAAACTCGTCAACTTTCGACAGCCAGGAAAGCGAAAGCGCAGAATTTTCCGCCCCCTTTGACGACGATAAGAGGATCGGAGCCTCTTCGCGTGAGACCCCACCGTGAAAACGGCAGGCTGGTGATTGAGGTCACCAAGGTCCCACCGAGTCCCTTGTGCTTTAAAGCTGAAAGAAGCCATGGCCGACTTCGCCTCTGCTTTTTGACAAACCCCACTCCAAGTTTTGACCCGGAAGAAGAAGATGACGCAGAAGAAAACGAAGTGTTAACCAATGAAAAAGAATTGGAAAACGAAATCATTGGACGAGTAAAAGACACCGAAGAAGAAGAAGACGAGGAAACAGAGGAAGAAGAAACCGGGGATGAAAAAGAAGAAGAAGACGAGGAGGAGGAGAATTTGGGAGAGGAATGTGCTGCATGTGGGTGTGTGGAGAGTGATGTTATTGTAGAAAAGTACGAAAGGCTGAGAAGATGCAGAGAAGGTGGTGACCACGAGAACAATGAATTGTTAAATTGGAGTGACTCACTTTGTGTGGTTACTTCCTAAAGCTAGTTAGCTACCTGCTGCTGCCACTCCAACCTTGAGATTTTTGTGTCTCTAATTAATAAAAATTTTACATTTGTCCTTTTCCTAATTTCTCTTTTTGTCCTCTTTTTTCTATTTCCTTTACGTGATGAATCATTGAATTGCCGTATTTTCCCATAAACTATGGCTGTTGTCGGCAGTTATTATCGTTACTCTGTTTCGGAGGGCACGCACACGAACATGCGCAGAGGCACGGCTTGTTTGGGTAACCCGGTGAGAGTTTTTAATTTTAATTGATTCAATCAAAAAGCACGTTTGGATAGCGAAAATCCGTGGTGACGGAATGCAGCCTAATTTTGTTAGTGTGAATGGTATGCGATTCTAATAGTCTGAGGAAAAGCGAAGAAAAATGGTGTGGACAAGGGTTCTTAGCTTGTCCTACGTAGGAGAAACACATGATAGAAGTTGGTGCACGGTGGGTGTGGATGTCTCGGCAGAGGTTTTTTTTTTTTTAAGATTAAATTATTAAACATGTTTTAGTTTTTTCGGTATCTGTTGTTATGTTTATGTAAATTAAAAAATTTTATTTGGTTACCGAGCTTTAATGTTTTGTTTGATATAGATTTTTGCATTTGTTTGGATTTAATAAGTTTATGAATCTAATAACACGAACAAAAAATAAACATTTTACAAACCAAAACACTTAATCATTTATGTTTTGCTTGAATCGCTTGAAAAGCCAATCTTTATTAACTAGGGAAAATTATTTGATCAAACTATAAACCCAGTGCTTGAATTCATATTTCACATTACTTCAACAAATTCACATCACTTGGTCAATAAGAATTTCATAGGAGAAAAAATAATTTGGTCTCTTTTTTCCTGAAGTGACCAAACAAGTATTTGAATGTCTTATTTTCAATGGAGAGAGAACAGACACTTACTTCTCTCGTTCAAGCATTAAATTATCACTCGTGACTTCGAGTAATAAATTACAAACTTTTATAATCCACTTCAAATTTCATACATTTTTTTTTTTGTCAGTACACTTATACGATTATGGTTTCATAGAAAAAAATAATAATTGGTCCGATCATTGTTTATCAAACTAAGTTATAGCTTGAATGAAAGATGAAATATTCACTTAAATAACCAATCAAACCCTTGAATTATAGATAATGCTTTACATATAAAACCAACGTCACCATCTGAACTTCACTAATATGACAATACAGTACTAAAAAACAACAGTAACTATATAATTATTGTACGGTATAATTAAAAAAATAATTTTTATATTATATTTTTTAAAATATTATTATAATTTAAATTAATAACACTTACAAATTAACTTTAAATTATTATTTATAATAAAGTGATATACCATATAAATGTAATAATTATTTTATTTTATTTAATTAAAAATATTAACTAATCAATTAAAAGATAAAAAAATATTTTATATAATTAAATATATTTTTAATATTAATTTATATGTATATATATAAACATAAATAAAAAAACTTAAAAAAAAAAAACAAAATAGTGACAGGTAAGCCTAGTATAACCTACTGTTACCTCCTGTATGGAGTTTGTTACCTTATCATTATTGATCCTTATCAGTTCAATCCGATCCAATTTAAATGAATCACGGATAGATCCGACTAACAAATTTTGTCAACCCTAATAATTGTACATTGTTTTTAATATTTATTATATTTACTCGAATATTGAAGACTAATATACTAAACAATAAATTTTATATCCAAAATCGATCACCCATCTTAACACATTTTTAGCATATGGTTATAAAAAGCCTTACAATTATTAATTAAGTATATAATTAAAAAATATTAACCACAAAACATTGCCAAAAAAAAAATGTGATTAGGTCATACTTGAGTTTTTTCTAATCATCCGTACAAATTAAAGTGGAATAAAAATAGTACAGATAAGTAAACACTCAAAATATAAAAATGTGAGATATTACTGTGAATCAAACTTTATGGATTTATAACGTCTACCCAATTTTATAGGAATGTTTTCTGGTTTTTATTTTAAAAAACTTATTTCAACACATGTTATAATTTAATTCTATCAGGACATTACACCGCATGGACGTTGTTAATAAATATCTTCTCAATATCATACTAATTAGTAGGGATGGCAACGGGGCGGGGCGGGGACGGGTTTCACTATCCCATACCCATCCCCGCATAAAAAATTCATCCCCATCCCCATACCCAAACCCAACGGGTATCAAACTTTTTTCCCCTC
>Ga0214543_1002918_pt1 | contig 33598 bp, 9 predicted proteins | sample CNSS2metaG_FD_160094 | JGI IMG/M metagenome (GOLD analysis project Ga0214543, IMG submission 160094) | Root nodule microbial communities from cowpea collected in UCLA plant growth center, Los Angeles, California, USA - CNSS2 | ecosystem: Host-associated > Plants > Roots > Nodule | place: USA... | reverse complement strand
ATAGTAATCGTATGTTTTGGGGGTGCAGGAAAGTTGACGACGCAGTAAATTTCATTTACTGCGTCCCAAACCACTTTTGCCAACTTTCACCTGTATGTTAAATAAGGGCAAAATAGTAAATTTTGGGAATACAGAAAAAGTGTTGGAGGTGCAGGGAGAAGCGCCCACGAGACATCAATACTTAACCCAACATACTAAATTTGGTCATCAAAGCCCTAACACGAAAACGAAGAAGAAGGTGTGTGTCCCAGCTAGTCCTCTCACAAACTGCAAGTGTGTCAATTATGTTAGAATATGTGCATGTTTCGAAAAATTTCTTCACAAATACACATAGTATAAACATTATATAACATATTTAATTTGTAATGGATTCTACTGTTTATGCTTTATTTCTCACCAAAAGTCTCCTTGGATTTGTTTCGATTTAAGAGTAAAAATGAGGGAGTGAAAAAGAAAAAAAGAGAGTGAAGAACACAATTGTTTAGATTAGAAAAAATGAGAAATAAAAAAATAAATACATATTAATAAATTATTTAATCAATATAATTAATTTTAAAAAGTTGTAAATTAATTATGTTTATGAAATGGATAAAATGTCTTTATTCCTATAATTAATTTTAATTAAAATTATATAACAATAATTTCTTTAATTAATTGTTTTAAAATAAAGGAAAATGATTCATTATACTTACTTTATTAAATAATTAAACCAATTAATTTTTATTTATTGAAAGACACATTTATCTAATTAAAATATGGCTTAAAAAAATTATTAATATTATAATAATAGTGTATTTTATTATTATTTAACAGTGGGGCCAATGTTCCGACCGCAAGTTTGGCAGCATTAATACCACGTTTCCAATGTATTATCTGTTATAAAGCGTAAAACTCAATCACAATTTTATTTTTAAACTGCATTTAATTTTGACTCTCAAATAATGTGCAACAGTTATTATTATTAGTATTAGTATTATTCATTTAATTATATTTATATATTTATTTTTATACATTATAGAATACAATTATAACTAATTAAAAATATAATTTATTATATTTACTTTATCTACATAAACATACTTTATTATAGGTTTAATTAATTTTTTAAGTCCTCTCATAAGATGTGTCAATTTGGCCACCTCTACTTTGATTAGAGGCTCTCAAGATACTTTTAATTAAGCTTCTATAAATATTTTTATTTTTTTAAGAAAAAGGTCATTGTCTCTCGTATAAAAAATGTAAAGTGATTTTTATATTTTTTTATTGTTGTATCAATTACAAACTCTCTCATTCTAATGAACCGGAGACAATTAGGATAATATTAATGATGGGACAAAATAACATTGAGGTATGTCAGTCAACTAAAATATATAAAATAAAAATTAAATCACAATAATTTAATTAAAATATACAAATTTTGATTACTCAACATATTAAAATAATTGAATTAATTATGCTTTTAGTCTTTAAATTATTTATTAAAATTATATTTCGTCATTCCTTCAAAGTATATACCAATTTATTTTTCAATTTTATAAAATAATGTAAAATGTCTGCGGGAGCAAAAAATCTTAGAATTATCATCTCCTCTTTACACTTCTCTCTCTCCTCGGCACAACTCTGGTTATGGTGAATCTAGAGATAGATTTGGAAGGGGAATTGATTTTCATTAGATGTAGTTAGGAAGTTGAAATTGAAGAAAAATTGGTTCATTGTTCAGGCTCTTCCCACCAACCTCCTACACCATCTCCTTAATCCCATCAGCGTCTATAATTACTGTTAGGGTCGCTCGTACCACCACTAAAAAGAATTATAATAAAAAAAATAAAAAAAAAGAGAACTCCAAAAGGATATAGAAAATCTATTATCATTTGTTGTTAAAAACACTTTATACTATTTTATAAAGTTAGGGAATGAAATAGATACATACTTTTAAAATAAAAAGAAAATGCAATTTTAATTAATAATTCGAAAAAGAACATATTTAATTCAAAATAATTTAATAGACATTATTAAAAATACATATATTTATAAAAAAATTAAAACTTAATATACACATCCTTAATCATAGTCTTTGACTTTAGTTCAATAAAGATATAATTTGATATGATAAAGACTTTATACATAAAACAAATCCATGTCACACGAGCAATCAAGATGAAGAGCTCAAAAGGCTCTGAACGCTAATACCAAAACTTAAACGAATCCAAATACCACACCAGCACATAACGGAGAGTATTAATTGAAAATTCTCTGGTCACTGCAATCAAGGAAGATCAGAGAAATAAAGCTATCATCAAATGTTGGTTGCTTTTTTTCTTCTTTCAACTCACTTTAACAATGATATCAATTTTCTTGCTTTTTCTTTCTTCAATAATACATTCACATAAACAAACACAAAGTTAATGTTAGGAGAATTCTTTTTTGTGAGTTCCATGATTTTTCTTCTTCCACTTCTCTCTTCTGCCAGTGTCTTTCTCTTCTCACCTACTCCCTTTGTCCTCTCAAAATCACTGTAAATTAATATACGGCACAGCCTGACTTTAACTCGCACACCCACCCACACAATTCACATTCATCATCATTTAATTTTAAGATCTAACTGCTTTACCACAACAGTAAAAAAAATATTTTTGTATTCAGACAACAATCACCTTCAATTTAAATGCAGCTGACACTTCTAACACTATTGTCACATAGGTTGATGAATATCAGAAATAACTCTAAACTTTTTCTAAATGTTAATTCTGCATGGATTTCCACAAAGTCTGCATCTTAAAACCAGATTCTATGCGTCAGTTTTACTAGAACATTTGACGTTAAGAAAACATCATTAAAAAAAAAAGTTTATAATTCATCCTCAATAGATAATAATAGATTTAAATTCTGCAATGAACCAATAATAAACAATCTCGTTATTCATGTCAAAAGTGTAAATAAACTGTAGGAAGTAATATACTAAATTTTTGTAAAGAATAAAATAAAGATTTCAAAAAGGAAAGAAAATAGATATTTAAATTTTGAAAGTGTCACAGTTAGAGTGGCAGTGGCAGACAGAATATTAATTAAAAAAATAAAAATGAGAAGACGTAGTGAACAAGAGGTGCCTTTTTCCTTGGGGTAGAAGATTCAAAGTTCAGGTCTGAGAGATTCAGAAGTTAGATATGCATAATTTAATGCACCGTCATGTGTTACAAGCTACTACTATTTGAAGTTGGAGCAGAACAAACAGTCAATTTAACTCGTCCGGCAACATTGAAAATTACCAAAACAGACAAAAAGGTTGTTTAAAGCATCTGCAGCTTTGGATTCTTGCTTCTCAAGAGAAAATCATTTCATGGGGCACTTTCTTAATGGGTTAATTTAACCGGACATGGACTTGCACACTCATTTTCTTTTGTCTTGTAGGTTAAGTTTATACTTTTTCTATGATGGAAAAAACACTTTTTTCCTTCCTCTTTCTACCTCTTTTACGTTCTTTCCTATCATTTCTTCTTCTCTCTATGATTCCGATAAGGCCTTTCCTTACATTCGACTTTAGGTAAACAAATCAAATCACCCTCTTTCCTTTTACAACAGTTCACTTCGCCATTGCATTCACTATAAGTCGTAGGTAGTTTGGTCATTTCTTCTTTTGTTTTTTTTTTTTATTACTTTTTATAATTAACTCGTTTGCTTCGTGGTTTTGTTGATCAGCAAGTTGGGTAAGTAAATGTTGAATTTTGATCAGATCCTTTGGTTGACTTGGTTATGTCAGAAATTAGGTACCCAGTTCTGAAAAACCATACTTTCAAACCTGGAATTGCGTTATCATATACTTCAAAGCAAGCAAATGCACAAAATTTGATGTTAAAAAGCTGACATAGTAGGACTTAGGAATACCCAGTTTTTTGTTTCCATATAATATATATGCCAAGTACACGAGTATAGCTTATGTAATACATCTCAAGAATGTAATTTGAAGTGCTTCTTACTCTTCTTCTGTTATTCTATGATGATGTTTCAGGTAACCGAGTGGAATGTTTCAGTATGAGAGCTAAGAGTTTGATAAGTAAAAAGCAGATAAGCCTAAGATTGAGAAAAATGATTAAGTGTATATGCTCTGGGGAGCAGTTAAAGGTGGATGAATTAGGTTACTCATCGGAGTCCTTAGCAACCAGAGATTATTCAGCAAGTGGTGGCTTTTCATCTCGTCCTGGTGAAAACGACCCAAAGCTTGACAATACCAACATTGAAGAAGCAGAGTCTTCTCTTCGTGAAAGTGGTTATTTAAACTATGAGGTCAGATTATGTTTTTTCTTCAACTCAGCATCCCAATCCATGTTTACTTGTATTAAGCTTTTTTCGAAGAAATAGTAGAGCCATAATGCTGGAAACGATCAAATTTTTAATTTGATTACTTCAATTTTACTATTTTAGAGGCAGACACATATCATACAAGTTTGAATTGAGTCCTCTGGTGTATACACTGTTTAAATGAAAGACTGAATGGCTTTTCCGAACAGAGTTGTGATGTATATGATATTTTAAGTGATACGTAAATGGTATTATGCATTTATTGAGAAAAAGGTCATTTATAGGTTGCGATACATAAGCCGAAGAACACTCGATTAAAGTTTTATATATCGTACTTTTTCGGTGTAGAATATCAGGTGATAATTTCTCATGTCTGAAAAAGCAAGTTGGTATCAAACAATATTAGAGCGAGGGTGTTGTAAAGAGATTATGTTAGAGCCTTATAAGATGTTATGAAACTAAGTGACTTATTTCACAATAGGAAGCTAGAGCTTTGCTTGGAAGACTTGAGTATCAGAAAGGCAATGTGGAAGCTGCACTTCATGTGTTTGAAGGAATAGATATTGCTACTGTTGTTCCCAAGATTAAGGTTTCTATATCCAGAAGATGTGAACCTAATAGACGAAGTTCGCAAAGTGATGCTCAGCCTCCTATGTCAATGCATGCTGTTACTTTAATTCTTGAAGCTGTATTTCTCAAGGCCAAATCGTTGCAGGCTCTAGGAAGGTTTCAAGGTGTTTCTTTCATCCTTTTAGTTCTCACTTAATTCTCATTTAAATATATCCCTGCATACCAACTTAATGATCTTGCACTGTCTCTGGTTTCGGTGGAAATACTTAAATCCTTTGAACAAGAAATATATCAAAATCAATTAGTTTAAAGTCTATGGTTTTGCTTATTTGCAGATGCTGCTCAGTCATGCAAGACGATTTTAGACACTGTTGAATCAGCTTTACCGGAAGGCTGGCCTGAAAACTTAGTTTCGGATTGTAAACTGCAAGAGACTGTGGCAAATGCTGTGGAACTGCTTCCAGAGTTATGGAAGCTTGCAGGCTCTCCTCAAGATGTGATCTCATCGTTTAGGAGGGCTCTGCTTTATCATTGGAATCTTGGCATTAAAGCCACTGCAAGAATACAAAAGGAATTTGCTTTTTTTCTTCTGTATAGTGGTTGTGAAGCTAGTCCTCCTGCTCTTCGCTCTCAGTTGGATGGTTCCTTTGTGCCAAGAAGCAACTTAGAAGAGGCTGTTCTTCTGCTTCTGATTTTGCTGAGAAAATCTATTCTTGGATACATTGAATGGGACCCTTCATTAATTGATCACCTTTCTTTTGCTCTAAGTGTTTCTGGGGAATTCATGACCCTAGCTCAGCAGGTTGAGGAATTGCTTCCTGAAAACGTGGACAGAAAAGAAAGATTCTATACTCTAGCTCTTTGTTACTGTGGAGAAGGTGAACATACGACTGCTTTGGATCTTCTAAGGAACTCTCTGAATCACAGAGAGAACTCAGACTGCATAAAGGAGTTACTTTTAGCTTCAAAAATTTGTGCAGACAAGAAGATTTACACTGAAGAAGGAATCGGATATTCTTCCAAAGCCATTTCTCAGCTGAATGGAAAGTGCATGCAGATGGTAGCTATTGCAAATTGCTTGCTGGGTGTTCTACTGTCGTCAAAATCAAAGTCAGTTGCTTCTGAATCAGAGAAGGTTTTTTTGCAGTCTGAAGCACTCAGCGCTCTAAAGGATTCTGAGAGAACGATGAGGGAAAGCGATCCTTACATTGTCCTTCATCTTTGTCTAGAATATGCTGAACAGAGGAAGTTGAGCATCGCTATTGAACATGCAAAGAAACTGATTAAGCTTGAGGGTGGATCTAGTGTCAGTGCATATATTCTTCTAGCACGGATTTTATCTGCTCAACGAAAGTTTGAAGATGCAGAGCTTGTTATCGATGCTGCTCTAGATCAAAGTGGGAAATGGGATCAAGGAGAATTGTTGAGAACTAAAGCTAAACTACGTATTGCACAGGGAAAATTAAAGAATGCAGTGGAGACATATACTTTTCTTCTTGCTGTTCTTCAGGTCCAAAATAAAAGTTTAGGCACCGCAAGTAAGGTTGTAAAGATATGCGCCATATAACACTTTAATTCTTAAAATAACTCATTATCAAGGGGAAAAAAACATTAGAAACTTGATTTAAACTTGATTTACTTTTGTGATACAGAGTAAGGTAAACCGCGACAGAAGACTGGAAATGGAAATATGGCATGATTTAGCCAAAGTGTACACGGCCTTATCACAGTGGCAGGATGCTGAAGTTTGTCTAGCAAAATCTGAGGCTATTAATCCCTATTCTGCTTCTAGATGGCACACAAAGGGTATATCGCTTGTTTTCAATATAATTTTAGAAAGAATATGATTCGCCACAAAAATAGGAATCTTAGTTTATTTGAAGCTTAAGGTGTTTTACATTCCACACTTCCTTCAAGTTGCAGGTTTAGTTTTTGAAGCCAGAGGTGTTCATCAAGAGGCTCTGAAATCATTTAGGAAAGCATTAGATATTGAACCCAACCATGTGCCAAGTTTGATATCTACAGCGTGTGTACTCAGAAAACTTGGTGGTCAATCATCTTCAATAGTTAGAAGCCTTCTCACTGATGCGTTGCGCCTTGACAGAACAAACCCATCTGCTTGGTACAATCTTGGACTGTTCTACAGAGATGATTTGGGGACATCGGCAATGGAAGCTGTTGAATGCTTTGAAGCTGCAGCTTTTCTTGAAGAATCTTCTCCCATCGAACCCTTTAGATAGCACTTCCACACTTTTTTTGTTCACAAAAAATATCATAGTGAGCTACTAGTTTGTTTGTAAAGGTCAGCAATTTTTTACTTCTTTTTGGTACGTGAAATTTGAGAAAGAACACAGATTGTGCTATGATGTAATTAATAATTTATTCTCCCTTTTATGCTGGTTCAAAGATGAATAGAGATTGTGCACCATTTGTATCCACATCCAGGAACCTGCATAATAGACAACGGCTAATAACCTAGCACCATATACTTCTACCAAATATTTTATTTTTTATTAACTAAGCAACAAAATAATACCATTTATTTACCCACTTTGATTCATCTCTTCTTGGAACTAAAATCCTTCGTATCAATTTGTATATGGTGCACCAAGATTTACTATCTGAATAGTTCGCCAAGATTTCTCAAATTATCTTGGGCATTAAAACTTCTCATTTAGTGGCGTTCTCTAGCTTGAAAGCGAAATATCCACTTGTATAGTATATGTAAATTTGTTTTTCCCAAAAAGTAGACATTTTGACATTTTAATGTACATTTTGGCATACTTTAATATTATAGTATAGTTGTTTTTGTAATATATATATATATATATATATATATATATATATATATATATATATATATATATATATATATACTCTCATATATTGAGTGGGATAGAAAGGTCAAGGGTGCTCGTAATTTCTGGAAAAGATGTTACATATTTAGATTATCTATATCTATCTACCAATCAAACTAACTTCACTTTCTACCCATCTATAACGTATCGTTCTCGATTCTGACACTCACATCTAACACTTATTTATACTTACTAATAAGTCTACAGTGATGCAAAAATAGCTCCCTGGATGCTTTTAATTTTTCGCCTACGAAATTTAGTTTCTATATTGCCAACCAAATTTATTAAAGAATAGTATACAGCATTATTCACTTTTTGATAAGCCATCCCATTTTCAACAGCAAAGGCATGGAATTTAACCTATTACTCACTTAATGCACTGTTCATCCCTTTCTAGCTGAAGTTCTCCCTTAATATATGCTTCCAAAATTCTCCTTCAACCCTTATACAGAAACGAAACATATCCCAGTAACATTTCTATTCAGACTTCCCCTTCTCCGTCGTTTGTATCATGACTATAATTAGATCTCTGATGTACTACACCAGTGCTGATGGTAAGCTTTCAAAAATCATACAAAAGCCATTATTGTAATCAAGGTATGATCTAATTGTGAAGAAAGTTCCATCACATTTAAATTTGCAGGTGGGCCGAGTTACCCAGCAACCTTACCTTAATCCTTTCTGTTATCAGCAAATCCGTTAACTTTAAACCTAAGGCCTAAAATTGTCTCAGTTTTATCATGTATGCTCTCATTTATATATTGCATTTTATTTATACATACCTATATCTATTAATCGTTCTTTGTGAAGAATCTAAGAATATGAAAAATCAAAAGCATCGAAACCAAATATGACACATTTATGTCGGGCAGAACAAGGTGAAAAGAGTTCCAAATTCTGTTCATAGTAAAAATTTGTAACACAAGAGGAGTTCATCTAATACACCAAGAGAAGTTCGCGCACTAACGTCTTCAGGAACACCAGAAAATATAATATAATGTCTCCAAAGGCATCACTAAAACAGTGCATGTTATAGTACTTCAATGGTTTTATATACACATTACATCCCTCTCCGATCGCCAATTGGTCCTTCACTGCGTGTTCTCTCTGCGGCGGACATACCTTGTCCTATCATTGTATCTTGGTCTGTCTTGATGCCTCTGTGGCTGTGGCTCCACCCTTCTCTGCCTTTCAGGTGATCTCTGGACGATCTCTCCATTTACAAATAATTCAGCTGCAATCAAAATGTTGTAACGAATAAATAAGTTGTCTATCATGAGAACATGGAGAAAACATTGATAACCAAGAATGGCAAGTCAATAAAGGTTTGTCACAATTGAAGTGGGGATGAATAATAAAGAGCAAGAGACCTTGTCATTGACTTACTCTATTGAATCAGGGATTAATGTCATTGCTAAGTGCTTACCAAGTGGACAAAACCAAGAAGCATATAACAACCATTCACTTTTTACACTAACATACAAAAATAGAAACGAATAAATACATGGAAGCCTTAACCAATTAATGAAAGATAATATACATAGCATATTTCAAATTGCTCAACCCAGAACGAAAAAGGAATGTCAATTTTTAGCATTAAAAAATAAACTTATTCAAAAGTTTTGCACTGTTGTTGTAAACAAAAAACTCGTGGCATATCAGATGGGTAATGAGTGTATCTAGTGCAATGATTCCGAAACTCATTTTTGTGAAGCACCAAAGACAGCATAGAGAGAATTTCGTGAGTAAATTGAAATTCAAAGCTAGCCATTACACGTGAAAAATTTACTTTGCCAAGACGGAATGCCAATAAAAGAAAAGTACAGTATTTTTCTATAAAGGTTGCTACTAGTGATTTCTGTTTCCTACCTACGTGCACAAATACTGAACCAAGAGTTTCATCAGAAAGCAGAGACATTTTAAATTAAAACGAGCAAAAATTCATCTTCATAGAGTAGATATGGAGACTACCATTAGAGTAAATACTCAACACAAAAAATTGTAGGAGTACTGGACTGGAAGACAAGACATATCAAGTGGTTTTATATATATCAACTCCAATGATTCTGAAACTCCAAAGTTCTTAAAGCAACAGAATAGGATTGAAGAGAATTTTATGTGAGTCCATTAGCATTCAAAGCTAACCATTACCCATTGAGTTCTTAGCTTCGCCAAGATGGACTGCCATTAAAGGGAGAAAAGCAGTGTATTTATTTATGAAGATTATTTAAAATGATTTCTTTGCCTTATTGAGTAAGTACACAAATACTTAACTCTAGAATTTCATCACAATGTGGAAAAGGGAGAGAAGTTTTAAAAATCAGATCAGCGACAATAGAAATGAAAATTCAGGCACCACTGGCCTGGAAGAGAAAAAAATTATGTATCATCTCCAATGATTCTGAAACTCCACAAGTTTTTGAAGTAACAGAACAGGATAGAAGGGAATTTTATGTGAGTCCATTAGCATTCAAAACTAGCCATTACTCATTGAGAGTTTCTAGCTTTGCCAAGATGGACTGCATATGAAGGTAGTAAGAAAAGAACAGTATTTTTCTCTCTGAAGGTTCTTTCAGCTGATATTTTTCCTTAATGTGTGTCCACATAAGTACTCAACACCAGAGTTTCATCAGATTGTTGTAAACAAAAACAGATAAGATTTTAACTTTAAATAAAGGACCAACCATCGCCATAAAGAACAATTAAACACTAAAAGTTATATGAAGACAGGTAAGAACACCATAAAGACAATATTGGCACTTCTGGCCAGAGCACACAGTAACGTGTGACTAAGTCCAATGTATCAACTCCAATAATTCTGAGACTCCATTACTGTGTGAAGCAACAGAACAGGATTAGAGAGAAATTTGTATGAGTCCATTAGCATTCAAAGCTAGCCATTGCCCATTAAGAGCTTTTAGCTTTGCCAAGATGGACTGCTGATAAAGAATAGTAGTGTACACTCAAACTTAGATGAAGAATAACCTAATCCAAGATTTTTAATTACATAACCTTCTAAGAAAGGTCAATAATGAAATAAATTACCACAATGACAATCCGCATCAATCCATTTCCAACAACTACAATTAATTATAACAAGTTAAAAGAGACGCAATAAAAACTCAATACGATTGGCGATAACACACACGTATAATCTACATCTTCAAAACGTATACATACAGAACAGTTTAGTTAGACATTAGATGTACACCTAGACATCACAACTTAAACCTTGTTTTTTCAGCATGGACCAGCATTATAACATTGTTGAGAAAATAAGCAAACAAAAATAAAGTCATATTTTCACATTTTCAAAACTAGAAATGAACCATAAAAACCCAAATTAGTAGGAAAATAAGTAGTTAAAAAGACACAAAAGAAAAGCATTAAATCCTCACCGCCATAGTCCTTGTTTTCCGGATCGACATACGAATCCGGTAGCACAAACAAAACTCCAGGCAACCCTACACAAATAAAAAAGAGTGAAAACATTGCGAAAGAAACACACTCAAAAAAAAATCCATAAAAGGAGGAGACATACCTTCTAACTTATTAGAGGTTTCCTCGTCAATCTCACAGCCGAAACCAAAGTACCTCTCGCAGGAAACATTGTAAATCTTCTTCTTAGCTTCCTCTTCGCTGCCTAAAACCTTGGCAAGGGTTTGGATGTAGCAATCAATCATCTGCTGCTTGTTGGCATTCTCGCCACCTGGCTTGTCCATCACAATGAGCCAGTGGTTGTAGTCGCAGCCGGGGAAAAGAGGCGCCATCTCGGTGGGAGGGCGATCGCTGAAGGACGAAGATCCGGAGTTGAGAGGCGAGTAGGCGGAGTCGCCAGCTCGGTTGACACGGCATCGGATCCCGGCAACGCGAGTGGAGGGAGGAACGATGGCATGGGAGAGAGGGAAAAGGAAACGACGCGAAGGGAGTGAAAGTGTTGAGGGTTTGGGTAATGCAGCGGTGAAGGTGCTGGTGGAGAGAAGACGCATGGTGAAGCGTGCGCAGGATGAGGAAATGGCTCTTGCCATTACACACTTACAGTGCTTCAGGATTAGGGTTTTTAGGGATAGGGTTTTGCCTGTGCAGGAGCAATCCGATTCCCACCCTTTTTATTGACGAATATCACAATTTTAAAATAAAATAATAATATCATGGGCTGTCCACAAAATGTTTACCCAGGCCACGGCCCATGCTAGTTTGAAGCTAGGCCATTGTTTTTCGGACACACTTTTTTTAGGACACCACCACCGTGTTTCATTTTTATTTTTTTTACCAAAATTTAAACAAGATCGAATGAATTTGAGGAGTAATGAATGGATCACGCACGGCCTCAATGTGCCAAACATGACAAGTGTCCTCGGATCCTCACTTTTTGTCCAGGTTTGAAAATGTTCATGGTAAACGAGGATCTTTTAGTAAATTAAAACATATTTTAATAATTCAAACACTCCAAAAATTTAAAGTTATATGTCATATATATATGTCTGTTAAACGATTTATCCTTTCTTTGATGCTGAAAAGACGTAAGTGCTAAAAATAGTCAATTAAACTACTTTTGAAGAGTAGAGGAATGACCTAATTTTTGTTTTTGTTATACTTTTCAAGTCTAAATGTGGTTATTGTGAAAACTAGGTTCCTAATATTAAGTGGTTTCAATAAATTTTATGTTTTAAATATTTTTGCTAACATGTTGATGATGACATTGTAGCTGAAACATTAAAATGGCATAAATAATTGATGTGATATCATATATGACGTTAGTACGAAAAACCATTATTCTGAACTTACAACTCTTTACATAATTACTATCATGAATGAAGATCACTAAATAATTCATCCTATTTTGTTTAAACTGAACAATATATAATATTACTATATTAGTTAATTTCAATTTAGCATCTCAAGTATATAAAATAAATATTATTATAATAGTTACTAACAGCACAATAGCTTGCTTAAAATAAACAGTACAAAAAGTTTATGTAGTTTATATAGAACCACTGTTTTTTAATATAATTATTTTCAAAATATTTTGTAATAAAAAACTGAATAAATAGTCTTTTAATAAATACATGTGTAACTGTAACACACTACGTCATTTCAGTTGTTCCATATTTTTTTTTCCTATTATATAAAACTCAGCAAATAATGATAAGTGGTTTATTTATTTCAACTTACAATTTATTTAAAGTTTAAGCAACAAAAATATGTAATAGAAGAATGAATTTTTTTACATACGATTTCAATATATTTTTTGGATTCCACTGTCTTACATTATTTTTAAAGTCTTAAGTCTACTTTTACTTCCATGTAAAAGTTTTGCAAGACCAATCATTTTTTATTATGAAATATTTATCTAGAACGAAACTTATTTTTGATATAAAAAGCTCTTATTTTTATAATTTAATATTTTATTTAAGGCTTAAGATCTTAAATCTATTCTCCAATGAAAGTATCTTATAAAATCAATGTCTTAAACTCTTAATATGACCCGACAACATAGAAGTTCTAATTCTTAAATGACTTTTTACCCATAAAGTGATCTCTATCAATCTAATAATTAAACTACAATGTCATATTACCATTTTGTCTGGCAATAAATTAAAAATATATATAGTTTGATGTATTAAAAATTATGTTAACATTTATACATAAGTTTACAAGATAATAATATTTTGACTTATTTCTTTTTACACATTTTCAACTTATCACTCTAATAATTTTTAGATTGTTCTATTACACTACTTAAAACAAGATTAAAAAATAAATAATTAAAAAGTTATTAAAGTGATAAATTAAAAATAGGTGAATTAAAAGATTATTATCCATTTTATTATGTATTATTGAGGTTGTTTAACATTCCCCATACATAGATGCATAAAAAGTGGAGAAGATCCATAGGCAATTAGGTCCAATAACTTAGTCAATGGCTTTACTCACCGAATATATTGAACGGATGACGGAATGAGTGGATCACTTCGTATAAAACACCCTTCATTTTATTCTATTTTTTCCGTTTAAATCTTATCAAAATATAATTTTCATTTTTACAATTTTAATAACACTCTTTTATGTTCAATTTGCTTTTATCTGTTTCTTTAAATTTGGTCAAGTTTATGTAAATCTGTATATCTTATGGAGGTTATAAAAAATAATAATAAGGCACGGTGATAAATAAAGTGATTACTACAAACAATATAAGATAAATCAATAATTAATCGTTAGAATAAGAAATATTACTCAATTGCAAATATAAATTAAAACTTAAACAAAATAGACAGCATGTAACGGAAGACAAAATTTTTACAAAATATTATTTTAGAATAAATTGTTTTACTCTCTCCAAAAAATAGTTGAATTCTTCTAAAAATTTTATAGATTTGTAATTCCTATATTTAATAAAATAAAGTATTCATTTAGTCTTTAAAAAATACTAAAATCTTAGCACTTTTATTAAATGTTGAGAAACGAGCTATTAAATTTGCGTAATTGTTTTATATATATAAAAGAAAAAACGTGGTAACCTACCTTGACCCAATTGGATTGTTATTGAGTTAGGTCGTTTTGACAGCCACAGAATGGGCATATCAAACCCTAAAAATTGTCATCGTCGTTAATGTTGGTCGCTTAAACTTACATTAGGTATAGACAAGATCGTTCCTTTATTGAATAGATCTTCAGAAATATCTATATGCTTATCGAATCATTTTAAAATTAATGATTCTCTTGAGATATATATATATATATATATATATATATATATATATATATATATATTAGCTTATGGATTACACAGAATAAATATTTATTTTATAAGGCTAATTTTTATTTCAAATAATCAATTTAAATGTGTTCTTTATATTCTTTATTTTTATTATATATAATATATTTATTGTTGGAGTTTTCTTTATTTTTCATAACTCAATATATGAAAAACATGGAAGGTACCAACTCCAATCAATCAAATGGTTTTTTCAAAAATTACGAAACATGTAAGTTATTTTACATACAAGTTATCTATTATTTCACTAGAAGAAGAACAAAATAAAGTTTAGGGCCATGAACAGTAATTTGATCAATCATCAAGAAAGAAAATCGTTGCCAAAGTTGATAAATATATATATATATATATATATATATATATATATATATATATATATATTAAACAATAAAAAATATTAAATAAAAATAAATTTTAAAAATAAAAAATAAGTAATCAATATATTAAAAATTTAGATAACATTTTATAAACTAAAAATTGTTTCTAATCCAAAATAGTTTTTATTATAACTAAAAATTTAAAAAAAATTAACTACCAAAAATTTAATGTCTAAATTGAATTAGTCTCTAATTTAAAATTAAAAACTAATTTAGAATAAATAATAATAAGTAGTTAATATTTTGATGGTTAATATTAAAGATCAATTTTAATTTTAATTCACAAATTAGTTATATTTTTTTTATTAAATAATAAAGATTATTTTAGATATCAATAATTTTTAATTTATAAAATAATATCTAATTTAGTCAATATAATGACTAAATATTTTATTTTCTAAAATTAATTACTATTTAATAAATTTTTTTAGTAAATATTATTATATAGAGTGAAATATAGACAAAGGATACGATGCACAAGATAATAATACATGATCATATATCAACATAGAGTGAAACATAGAAAAAGGATAAAAGACTTTTATTTATAATCAACATTTGTCTCGTCAAGCAACTAGTATAGTGTTTTTTAAGCAGCGAGCATTTAACTTTTATCTAACAGAAAAACTACTTCAAACAACTAACCTAATGTTGCTTTTCCGTAGGAAGAAAAGTACTTGAAGCAACTCCAAAGAAAGGTGAAAGATGTGCTAAACATCTCCGATTAAAAATATAAGGTTTAAATACGTTTTTTTTCCGTTTTCATAACATTTGTTTAATTTGGTCATTTTTTTAGTGTTCAATTAAATCATAATTTTTGTCAATTTTCATTAATTTAGTCATTTTTGTTATCGTTATTTAAATAGTCAATGTATGTTAAGAATGCATGTTATTTTTCAATTTTTGTTTTTTTAATTAAAAATAATTGTTCGTGTGTAAAGTTAGTATGTCATGTGTTAATGTCAATGTCATAGGTCAGTTAATGATTGACATTTCTTTTTGTTTAATTTTGTCTCTTCCAAATTGATACAAAATTTAATTTTTATATAAATTTGGTCTCAATTTGGAAAGGATAAAATTACTTTATTTTAACCAAATTTGAGACTGAATTGAACAAAACTAACTAATATAGGGACTAAGTTCAACAAAAGGAAATGCCACAAAAAACAAACTAACATATGATACTGACATTAACACGTGACACGATGCTGACTTGATACATTGACAACTTTTTTTGAAAAATTAAAATAGAAGAAAAAAAAATTTAAAAATCAGAAACTAATACATGACATATATTATTCACATACGTTAACTATTTAAACACCATTAACAAAAAGAAACAAATTAACTAAAATTGACGAAAATTATCATATAATTGAATGCACAACAAAAAAGATGATCAAATTAAATAATACAGCAAAAATAGAAAAAAAATATTTAAGCCAAAATATAAATATAAAAGTTGCATAATAATTTTCTTATTATTACATAATTTTATTTATAACAAATAATTAATTATTGTTATTAAATCAAAATATTTGAGTGATTTTATTAAAAAAATGCTTATAAGATAACTATTTTTAGACTTAATATTTTAACGCTACTTTTGAAAATTTATGGAAATGAAATTATATTTTTTGAATTTAAAAATCATAACAACATATTTATTCTAAATATTAAGGACTAGAAATGTAATTAAATCTTAATATTTTTGTAGGTCAAGAAAATCAGCTTTTTCATAAATAAAGAATGGATATGAAGCTGAAAAAAATTAAAATATAATTATTTAAAAATTCATAATATATATATATATATATATATTTTTTCATTTTATAAATTCTAAATATTGACCTAAATATATAATGGAAAATATTTTTTGATATCCTAAAAATTAGAGTTGTCAAAGTGGGTTAGAACTTGTGCACCCAACCCATCACGGATTCAGGTAAGGTTGGGTTGAATTTTGGTTATAAATTTTAATACGAATTTATTTTTGACTTGGTCCACCAATAATCTGGCTCACACAGATTGAATTCGTAATAAGATGTTTGCTCACCAACTCACCTCCTGCATATTGTTTTGAATTTGGGTTGGATTGGGATATTTTGTTTTAGTCAACATATTGGGTTGACACATGTAAACATAATATTTTTATGATTTTGATTTGTATCTGAGGTTTAAAATTATTTTATATTGTATTTGAATTGTAGTGAAGTTTATTTAGATTTTAATCACAATTACAATTTAATTTTTTTAGAATAAAAAATATATATTTTTTTAATTAAATAAATTAACCCGTTTAATCTATCAATTTGTCTGAATTTAAATTTTTTTACTTGATAATAAATAAGCTGGGTTATTGATTTACAAAATAATAAATCCGTGATGCACGAGCCGAACTGGACCAAATAGCATGTTTTAACAGCTCTACTAAAAATAGTTAAAATCAGAAATAATATATTTTTACACATGCTCCATTACCACGTATTTAAGAAATAATATATTTTTACACATGCTCCATTACCACGTATTTAAGCTGTCCAGTAGTATCTCCGTTTAATATTATCCAATTTGGCTGCGTCTGAATCATTTATATTATAGGTATTTTTATACAGCGAAAAGGTAATGGGAATCATAAATATCTACCTCCGGGATTCGAATCATCGATAGTTGTTTGGAACTTAAATTATTATTTTTTAATTCAATATCAATTGAACCGGTAATTTAATCAGATAAATTGCAATCAAACTTGTGATAATTTAGTTTATAATTTTTACGCTATATAATATAAATACTAATAGTTTGACAAAATAATTTATACTCATGTAAAATCCTTAATTATGAATTTTATTTAGCTTTAAAATATTTTAGATCGATTTAAAAAAAAAAGACCTTTGTAGACACCGATTCAAACCAGTTATGATAAGATTAATTAATTGAATCATTCATGCACATGGTAAACATGTAAAAATGACAGTTTAAACACAATTTAGTTGCTAATTTCATCATTAAATTTACTGCGCCGGCCGTGATTTTATTTTGTCCAGTGAATTATATTAAAAAGAAAACTTAAAATATGCATAGAAAAAATCACATAAATTATTGGAGAATGTGGAAAATGAAGGCATTGAAAAGGTTGCTTGAGAACAGCCCAATAGTGCGTGTTTATAGATTTAGAAGTTAAGTAAAATGAATCATGAATAATTAATTCTGAATATATAGTTTAAGATAAATGAATTGTTTTGGACAAACATCTTAGGCTAAACACGTGGGTCCAAGTATGATTAATAAGTGACATCTTAGGTTTGAGAGAGCATGAACGGTGAATGATGCAATGAGTTGAATAAATATCTTCCAATAGCCATTTGAGAATTGCAGAAACGAGAGTAACAGATAGGAGAATCACATATTTTGTTGTTTGAAAAGAGTGTGGAAGAACATGAGCACATGAATAAGGTGTAGCGAAAAAATGGTTAATCTAATCCTTAACCCTTTTTGAAAGTTCAAAGTTTTATGGAAAGGGGACTAAAAGTAGGGATGGAAATTTTAGTACAGAAAGCAGATTCTTGTTCTTTTAGGTATAGATCCAATTACAGATGTAAATGTGAATCAACTATGAAGAATTTGTGGTGCAAATATGAAGTCAAATTCTTCACGGGATTATTCTGTCATCACTCAAAACAACCTTTATTCACATTTCTTTTCATATGGCTACTTACCACTTTTAACATACTGTTTCATATATTCTCTATTATCACTCTCTCTACCAAACCAACTTGTTGCTATAAAAAATGCTTTTCAAGTTTTTACAAACTTATAGGTCTTAACTAGGAATGAAATATCGTATATTACAACCGAAAACTACTGAAAAAGTTATCTAAACGTATCGTATTATGGGTTTGGGTTACGAATGCTGCGGAATTTCTTATTGGGTCCATTTTTCCAATTATGTATAAGAGTCACAATTCTTAGCCACTTGCTTCGATAACTTAAGTTTAGTTTAGACCAACCATTTGATGGTCATTACGATTTATGTTCACGTGTGAATGGGAAGAAAATAGATTGGAAAATTGTGGATGGTGCTTACCTATTTTGTTTGATTAAAGACAACATGAGGAAAAAGGAAAAAAAATTGACTTAAAAAAAGGCCTCAATTCATATACCTTTTTTCATCCTCTAATCAAAACATGTTCACTCCAAGTCAAATCTAAATTATACAATCATATTTTATCAAGCAACACTAATATTTTATTTCAAATGGGAGCTACAAATCTATTATTTCCATCATTTAGTACATAAAATTATTCCTAAATTTCATTCAAATGACAAATTATACATGAAAGTATCAGCATAATTCAAAAGTATAAAATAGTGAGATAATTAGACTAAAATGGACTGAAAATACTAATTAGTCTAATATAAAAAATGCAAAAACTATAAAATATTACAAAAAAAATATTAAAAATGTTTTCAAGAGATTCTACCAGGCTTTGAATAAGGAAGTACTGAAAAAAAAATGTAAACACTGTTTTTTATCTATTTATTTCTAGACTTATTACTCGATTTTTTCTATATTTTGTAAGATTTTCCTTATGAATTTCACATAAAAAATTATAAAAAAAATTACTGTTTTTCTCATAGATTTTGTAAAGTTTTCATAAAGTATTTGCAAAAAGAAATCATAAACTGTACAAAGTATTACTAGCGATCGAATAAAGATAGAGCCTCGATTTTAGTTACTAAAAAACTAAACTACCTTTGTTTTATTCATTTTATTAATATTTATGTTATTGACAAGAAAGAGGAGAGATGTAGCTTTTTTATTCAACTAATCTTCATTTTAAAATTAATAGTTATCGATGTATTTTAAGAATACAGTAAAGAAATAACAGAAAAAATCAATAAAAAATTCAAACTCTCTTAAAATTCATTGAAAGTTTTTTTTTTTATCGACTGAAATGAAACAAAACCAAATTAATAAGTAGATGATAAGAGTTACGTGGTACTTTTATTACACTATAATTAATTGTAAAACGACATTTACATCAACTATATCTATAATCAAATATCTGATATGAGTAAATTTTTATGAGACTTCATAACCCTGAACTCATTTTCAACATATACATGAATATAAAGTGGTGTGATATGTATATCAGTTTAGTTTGCCACAGAAAGAGTCCTAACAATAATGAAGTTCACCATGTGCATAACATGATGACAACCTGTTGCGGAATGAGAAGTTAGTGAAGATAAGTCCATATTGCATTCAATGATGATGATGATGATACCACCATATTACCATGAGAAAAACAAAACAAAAATAAGATAGAAAAATTAAATAATGGACAATAATTATATATAAATCTAACATGTTTTTTTTTTTCATTGTATTGGTTGTCTTTTTAACAACATAAAAATATCTTCAATATATAACTTATATAACTATTATAAGTTCAATGTAAAAATAGGTTTCAACCTATTTCATGTTATGTAACTCAACTAATTGTAAGCTCTTAATCTACTTTTGAGAAGATAAGTCCGACTAATTCTGGTTTTATCGATGCGCCCCATAGATTATATATTACTCGAATTATATAAAACAAGTTGTCTGAATTTGAAGCAGAAAAAAAGAGTAAAATTGTACTATTCTTCTCGAAAAAACAGTTTAAGACATAAGATAATATAATTCATTTACACAATGCGTACAAACTCTGCAAAAGAAAATGGTTTGAGAAGAGTTAATTATATATCCATATTTGTCTGGTAGCTAAAAGACACTAGTCATACAACCTTCCATGTTTCCCTCCTAGGAACAATTGAATCATAATTTATTTGGAAATAAGTTATTTAAATTATTAAGTAAAATATCCCCATAAAATGGATCAATATAGTTTTCTCCTCTCCTATATAACTAGAAATTTAATTTCAACTCAAAATCTAATCATATAGATTCTTACTTAAAAAGTGGATTTTAAACTTAACTTATAAAGTTTACAAAATCAATTTATAAGATAAAATTTGAATCCATTTTCATAGTTGAAACTCTTAATTAGAGTGTTTGCAACGTGATTTTATTCAACATTTAGTTAAAAATATGTTAAAATCAACTATAAAAGTTTTAAATATAATAACTATATGTAATTCAATAAATATAAAAGAATTTCAAATTAAACTATTTTTTTTCAATTTTTTAAATTGATTTTAAATTTGATTGTATTATTTGTTATTAATGCATTAATTAATTCTTATTTATCTTAATGAATAACTTTATTATTTATATTTCTTACAATATTGTGTATAATATTAAATAACTTATTTATATTTATTAATATTTTTCTTTCAATTTATCTATTAATGAAATAAAATAGAAAGACAAAAGTGTTGTTACACCATAACAAAGAAAAAAAATAAAAAATAAAAGTGATTATATTACATTTATACAAAAATACATATTAAATAATTTCTATCTTATGTCTCTCGAAAATTTAATAAAAACTCTCCCTCTTTCTATTATATATATATATATATGAAATTCAAAACATCATAATCAGAACTTTTATATTTTTTTTCTAGTAATATTTTAGTTTGTTTTAATTCTTTTCTCCTCCAACATTATTAATGCAATGTTTAGAATATTTGAATAACTCTTCTTCTATCACATATTTATATATTAAACACATCACTTCTCATCCACAAACATATTGGTATAAAACAAATTAAACACATTATATATTTTTTCTCTCACATATATATCCTTTTATATGAGTAAAGTAATAATTATAATATAATATTTGAATAATTATGTATATTTAATTTAATTATTGGATCACAATAGAAATGTCAAAATGGGTTTTAACTTATGAATCAATTTGGTTCATCATATGTTCAATTTATTTATCAAATTATATATATTGATATTTTTTTTAATTATTATCTTTATAATAATATTTTAACAATTAGGTGAATATTTTTATTTCACTATTATAAAAGTTAGATTGAGTTAATTCATTTTAATTATACTGCGATAAATATATAAAATAAATTTCAAAAAATGAAAATATTTATAAGTAAGTCAACTTACTAATCTACCAATCTATGATGAGTCGAATTGAGTTATAAATTTTTTGACTCACTATAAAATAAGTTAAATGAACTAATTATTTTTTAACTGATCTCATGATGGTCAACTCATATAAACAATATGAACCGAACTAATTGGTTAAAAAAATAAAAAATATTTAAATTTTGACGAGTTTTCAATTTTATGCATCGAGATTTAGTTTCTCTTTTTGGTAATTACAATTTTTAAGCCTAATATCCTTAATCAATGAAAAAGCAATTTGAAATCAGTTTTCTTTTTTTCTTGCGGAACAAGTTTGGTTTGGTGTATTTTATTTTAGGAACTTATGCGTAATTTCTTTCTATAATTGAAAAAAAAAAATGTATTAAACTATTCTTGTATAAGTTACTACATATTGCTTTCACAAAGAATCCTAGCAAAATTACTGAAAAGAATCTAAAAAGTTGTTTATGGATATATATATTTTTGTAAACCAATTAGAAGTGCAAATGTTTTATTTATTGTTAACTATCTAACATATTTTTATTCTGTATCAATAAGCCTTGTAATATGCTGTAATTTTTGTCACACTGGGGGCAACATTTTCTTGCAAACCTCCTCTGTGATGTGACGGTAGCCCCAACTAAGTGTCCAATATGGTTTTGGATTTTTAAGATGCACTGCTTCAGTGTTTAATAAAATTCCTGTATGTAGGGCTATTCATGAAGAAGTTTAATATATCACGCTTCTCTTCCTTTTCTTAAAGTCCACCAATCCCATTATCAACATGCTTCCTCTTTTCTTCCTATCATCTCTTTTTTATTCACAAATTCACATTTTACTTCAAATACTTCCCTCTAATACTGTGCTAGGTTGGTGGTTTCAATTCTATTTCATCAATTTTACAATTTCTTCTTTCCTTCCCACATGGTTGCGCAGGACAAATAAAAAATGCAAATATTTATTAGGTGAAATAGAATGTCATGATACTACGTTAAAAGTAGATTTTAAGTTTAACTTAATATCACAAAATCAATCAGTTTGTAACATAAAATTTGTATTTCATGAAATTATTGGAAGTAGACTTCTAACTTTAAATGTATCGGTGAGTGTGATTCTTGAAAAACAATTGGAAGCTTTTTTGGGTCCATAAAAGCAGAGTATTCTGGATTCTGTGGTTCCTGGAGGGATCTATAAGCTAGCTTCTATATCCATTATCATCGAGATAGAATTGTGCAAAATTTTATGCATATTTGACCACTGAAGTGCAAGAACCATATATTTTGCATCTTTTCTGTACCCAAAAAATGTGTTAGAGAAAGAAAAAATGCTTCTAGTATTGTGCCTTTGAATTGATTTTGATCGGACTGATTTGATTTCCACTTTGCATATATGGCTCCAACTTTTGGAAAATTCTAGTAATTCTTCTTCCTTTTTTAACAAACTCTTTCTTCCTTTATTTTCTTTCTATTCTTTTAAAGTGTTTCTCGTCTTTCTCTTCAATAGAGTAAATAACAACTTTAACAAATCATAATTTGTTTATAATATTTTGTTCCAAAAAAATTATCTTGTTTATTCTATAACTCTTGCTATAAATATTTCAGGTTACATAGGTTCAACAAGTTAAGAAAGGTGTAATCCTAATTGAATCAATTTTAGATCAGTGTCTTGGTTATTTGAGAATTTTTTTTGTTTCTTAGTGAAAAAGCAACTCTCAAGTAAACGATAGTTGATTTTATCAAAGAAAGTAATTCCTTTTTTGATAATATTGACGAATGTAGATTATTAAAAAAATAATTGATTTGACGTCTTTGAGAGTTGTTGTTTTTATTTTTGTATAATTGGATATTGTAGTCTTGTATATAATTCTGGGGTTTTTATCAGTCAATTTGAGATTGAAGGGGTATTTGAAGAGGTGATGTGAATAAAATAGTATAAAAATAAAAATACATTTGAAACTTGATACAACAATATTGTATCAAATTGAATTGAAGAGATTAAGAATTGTCTGTGAGGTGAACAGAGTTAAACCATTTGAGTGCTGTATTTGACATGTTTTTTTAATGTTAAATACTTTTTTATTTTATGTTAAGAATTGATAGGATTCTCTATGGTTGTCTTTTGAATTTTGCATTATATGCATAGAGACGGAAATTCGTTACTGAATCTAACCTTAAAGACTAAAAAGTTCATTTATAAATCAATTTTGTCTAATAATAAACATTGAGCAGTGAATAATTAATTTTCTTAATTAAATGCACTCTTAGTAAACTATAGTTAACCCACCTAGTTACTATGCTAAAAGAAAAACTTGTCATATGAAATTGTTTAATTCAAGTTTTATACTCTTGTTTTTAGTTAAAGTTATTTAATATTAACCTAGTCAAATATCAATTTTGAAGACTAGTACTAAAAGAACGTAGACTATTAAGGTAATATTCAAATTTAAAATAAAATTAACATTAAAAACAAGTGTGACATTGCACCTGAATTTTATTTGTTTACAGATTTTTTTTCAATGAATTTTTGAAGCTTTAATTGGTTGGAACTAATAATTTTTGGTAAACATAACTCTGACTAGTGGTCAACTAAAAAGAAAGAAAAAAAAATTAAAATGTAGTTTAAATAAATTTATACTTTTATAAATTAATTTGAAAAATCTCTGGTTATTTTGTTTTATTTAATTTATTTTTTCATGAATAAATAAAATAGAACAAAATACGTGTATAAAAATTTGTAAACGAGTTTTTCAACCATAGAGTTGGGTGGACTCAACTTCCGTTGCCACAACTCGTGGAACACTAAGACATGGATTCGGTTGGATGAAATTCCAAGATTCCCCACTATCACCTTTATTATATGTTTAACTTCAATTATTTCAAGAATGACATGATTTTAATCTATTATTTTTTTTTTTTACGAATTATACACACGATTACATTTAAAACAATAATATTTTTCAAATTTAACTATGCAATTTTTTTCTCTCATGCTTAAAACCATTTATACTTTTATAATTTAGCTATACATATTTTCTACATATTATATTTTTATTTACTCTTTGTTTAAAAAATGACATAATATATGAATTACTTATTAATATATGACAATGAAAATTTTTGTGGAGTTGCAATGGCAACATTTTGTATTTTGATTTGCGGATTTAATTTTGTGGACTGGTAATACCAAAATTCTGTAGTTTGAATTGGAGATTCTCTTGGATCAAATTTAAACCATCAAAAGTGTTTGTTTTACATGATAGGTTCGAAGAAAAACAGGGAAAGGATTAATAAAGTCAACAGGAAAAAATAAAAAAGAATCTGCATGCCCAGAGGCTAAAGCTTGATGACCCTTTTCCAAAAGTAGCACTTTGAATAAAATGATATAATTAGCGAAATCTCTCTAGATTTTATTTTTCAGGAAATTTTAAAACTTTATTTTTCACTTCTAATTGGTATTACTTTAGTAAATAGTGATGCCTATACATACCATACCTACTTCCGGGGAACCGCCCACGATTTCATTTCAGACTTATTTTCAATACGTGTCACACTTTTAACTTTGATTTCCTCAGTCGACAAATTTTACCGATTTTATCACAGGAATTATTTTCCCTTTAATTGTAATATATATATTATAAAACTAAATATTAATAATAATTCAATAAGTAATAACAACGGATGACTAAATAAGTTTAATAAACAAAAGTTTTGTAGTAATAAATTTTGGATGTCTCTAAAAAGGAAATTAATTTTAAATTTCATTGTATAAAACTGGTTTTTAGAGTGAGATTTTATTTATATTTTTATATTTTTAAGTGAAAGTCTATGTCTATCTTATAAAATTTATATTTTCTTTTAGGTTTTTGATACCATTCCTCTTTTATTCTTTCAAAATACACTTATAATTATTTTTATTTTAAAATATATTAAGAAAATTTAAATATTAATATAATACATTTTTAATACTCAATAAAAAATAATGCCAAAATATCAGTAAAAAATATGGGATTCCTTTCATATATTGAAGTAACATTATCGACGTATACCATTTGAAGTAATAGATACAAGTATTAACTCTTATGATTTGTCAACGGGGCAGGTAAAATATGAGTATTAGCTCCTCGTATGTTATTTACTGGATAAATATTTGTTTTGTGTTGTGCATGTATTCGCATATTTTTTTAATATTCACACGTATCCACGGGTATTTATAAAAGAAAATTTTAATATTTAATAAATAATTTAACCATAAATTAAAATAAAAAATACAATGCATAACCTTTGTAAATCTCAAACAAAGTGAAACTAATTCATTTAAATAGTGTTGAATGACAATTTACAAATAAATGAAGATGTTTTAAAATCAATTGATAAAAAATAATTCATTCAAATCAATGTGTTAATGTTTTAATATTTTTTTTAATTTAAAGTAGAATATAGCTGGTACGGGTATCCACGGGTACGGATACTATGATATTCATATCCACCTCCATTAACATGTGGGTATAAAAAATACTTGTACCCATTACCACAGATATCCATTTTCTATTGGTTGTAATTTTTATCCGCGGATACTCGTGGGTACGGATTTTGTTGACATCCTTACTTATAACAAAAATATAGTTTTTAACAGAAAAAATCATATAATTTTTATAAACAGTATTTTTTTAGAAAAAGTTTAACAATCTCGCAAACTTCCATTTATTCCAAGCTATCAAGATCGTACATGATCTTGTTTATAAACGAAACCAATTTTTTTGGCCATATACTCATTCCTGATTATTTATTTGTAATAATTTTGTTTCATAATTATTGAATGAAAGGGTTTAAAATTGATGCAAAATGATAATTGTATTGTATTTTAAGTATATTTTTAGTTATAAAATAGTTAAATTAAATAATTTCGTCCTTTATTTATTTAAAATTATTACTCTATAATTTAAATCCTCTTACTCCTCTTCAACCTCCGTGTACATCATTTCTAGAGTGTACTGATCATCATCTCTCCATTCTCTTTTTCAAGTAAAAATATAAGAGATACAAATAACATGTTTAACTTAATTAAAGAAAACTGTGATCAAAATATGTTTTTCTTTTAGTTTTCAACTTTCCTTTTGCCCCATACACGTTGTTTGTGAGTCAATGCATGTTTGATCAACTGAGAAAAGATGAGTCATTACTAGTGTAAATCCATGATGGTGCGATTATTGGATAGGTTTAGTATTTTGGAAGAAATATAGTATATCTTGGGCTATTATTAGACGATAACTAATATTATCGTGTTTTATTTTTTATTTTTTATTGTTATTTGATTAGTATTATTATTATAGCCATTTTAAGTTTTATTTAATAAAATTGGAAAAGATGAGTATTTGGTTTACATATTTAATATTTTACAGATAAGTAAAAATATTAAAGAAATTAAAAAGAATATCAACAAAATTTGATTATCAAAGTTATTGGTAAGAAGAAATATTGATAAAGTTGGTTGTTTCAATATAAAATCAAGTACAATGTTGGAGACCTAGTCCAATTCGAAAAATTTATAAATAAGGAATTTGATGGAGGTCAAAAGAATCAATCCTTCAAGCAACAAAAAACCCCTTTTGGAAAAAAAAAAAAAAACCCTTTGGAGGAGAGAGGGAAAAATAAATACCTTTTGAGAGAATGACACTTGACCTACAAGGAAGGAAGGTAGAGACACATTCTGAAGGTCAAAGACATTCATCTTTATCATTATTCTAATAGCAAAAAAAATAAGAAGAATATCAACAAAATTTGATTATCAAAATTATCGGCAAGAGAAGATATTGATAAAATTGGTTACTTCAATACAAAATCAAGTACAAAGTTGCAGGTCAGTCCAATATGAAAAATCTATAAATAAGGGGTTTGATAGAGGTTAAAGGTAACAACCCTTCTGGCAACAAAAAAAACCCCTTATTATGAAAAAAAAAAAAACCTTTGGGAGAGAGAGGAAAAATAATAAATGCTTTTGGAGAGAATGATACTTGACCTTATAGGAAAGAAGGTAGAGACGCATTTCAAAGGCCTGAGACATTCATCTTCGTTATTATTCTAATAGTAAAGAGATTAACAAGAATATCAACAGATTTTAATTATCAAAGTTATCGGCAAGAGGAGATATTGATAAAGTTAATTACTTCAATGCAAAATCAAGTACAAAGTTGCAAGTTAGTCCAATTTGAAAAATCTATAAACAAGGAGTTTGAAAAAAAAAAGCTTTTAGGTAACAATCCTTCCGGCAACAAAAAAAACCTTATCATGGGGAAAAAACCCTTTAGGGGAGAGAGGGAAAAACAAATTCTTTTGGGAGAAAGACCTTTGAACAAAAAGGATGTAATGTAACTAGGTAAATCCCTTTATCATAGAAGTTGGGTGTAATGTATTATTAGTTTTTTATGAATTTCATTATTCAATATAATTCTTTCTCATCACTATGGTGTTCTATTCTTGTTTTAACTGTATGGTAATTATTGATTGCATATTTATGGATATCTAATCATTGGACACGATATTAGAACCTAGACTATAATAACTCTTTGCATGTTTACTTAATTATTATAAAATAAAATATAGTATATACAAATAATATATATATATATATATATATATTGATTTATTTATTTTTTAATTATTTTACATCATATTTATTTTCACTTTATCACTTGAAAAATAAATATATTTGGAAACCTTTTTATATTTAAGGAAAAAATATTATCAACTTTGGATCTCTCCTTAAATATAGATGCACAATTCCCGATCAATTTGAAATGGGATATTAGTCATTTTTCTTATATATAAAAACTTAAACTAATTTATTAATAAACATATTTATACTTGCTTTGTACATATAATTTTGTTAATTATCAACGAAATATTACTGATGACTCCAAATTCACGATAAACTCTAATTTATCGACAATTATTTTTCGATGAATTTTACATTTTAATTTATTAATGAATATTTTCATTAGTATGAAATTCGTCTATAAAATTTGCTAAAAAATTCCTCAATAAATTATAATAATTATTATTATTGACGAATATTTTCATTGATAACTTATCATCATAATTATTAACGATAAAAGTTGTTGGAATTGTTTATCATTAAATTACAATTTTCATTATCAACTAATATTTTCATTGATACCTTATTATTATAGTTAATGATCTCTCATTTTGTCAACACTTTGGATAGCAAATTTTTGCACCCAATCTGATAAAGGTTTTTTTTTTTAATATTAAGGGAATATGGGTGAGAAAAAGAGGAGGAGGAGATTGTTGAGAGCAGTGGCGGAAGAACGTTGTGACAGAGGGGAGCCACGGCTCCCCCAATCATTTTTTTTATTTTATTTAAAAAATAATATTTATATATTATTATTTTATTTATATTAATTAATTATTATTTTATTTTATTTTCTATATATTTATATATTATTACTTTATTTATATATTATTGTTTTATTTATATATTATTATCTTATTTATATTAATTTAGTTTGGAATTTTTTTTTGAATTTAAAAACTGTTTTTTTTATTATAATTTCTTATACTTCTTTATTTAGTTTTTCTTTTCTGTGCCTCGATCTCTTTCTCTCGTTTTATTTTCATCTCAATTTTTACCGTCAATTCCTTATTATTTTCAAAATCAAATTGCACTACGATAAAATCGAAGAGTTAATGAACATTTTGGACCGAACAATTTCTTCTTTTGAGTAAGTTCATTTTCCTCCCCTTTTTTTTTGAAGCAATTTGTTTCCCTCTTGTATGTGGTTTTTCTACACTCTAGGCATATCTCTATCGATTAGAGATCATAAAATCATGTTTTAATTATTGATCAAACTCTTCTTTGTGTAGATAGAGCTATTTTAGGCTTTGAAGTTGTGTAAGAAAACAACAAGATTAGGAATTTACTTTAAGGTAAGGAAAGCTAATCATTTAGAAGTTTTTAGTTTTCTTAAAATATTGAGTCTTGCTTTTAAGATTTAATTTGGGGTATGCATAATTTTATTTTTTTGTAAATAGGTGAGAGGTGACAAATTTATATTAGAAAAATTATGATAAAGAGTAAAATAATTGATTCTTGGCTTAAATACCTTTTTGGTCCTCATTTTCGTAGTGTTTGTTGCGGATGATCCTCATTTTGACAGAATGTTTAAAATAGTTCTCATCTTTACCGAATGTTTTAAATGGTCCTCATTTTCGCAATTCGTGTTTTATTTGGTTCTTTTCTGTAATGCCGTTTAAATCATTAACGGAGCATTGTACCACACCTGTACATTACACGTAACACACCCTAATACAAATCGTGCCACATGTACAATGTTCCGTTAATGATTTAAACGGCGTTACATAAAAGGACCAAATAAAACACGAATTGCGAAAATAAGGACCATTTTAAAAATTCTGTCAAAATGAGGACCATCCGCAACAAACACTACGAAAATGATGACCAAAAAGGTATTTAAGCCTTGATTCTTTTTTCAAAAGGAAGGCTTATGATGAAGATGAAAAAAATGCATCTACGTCATCTAAAATTGAGAAACTTCATGAGAATCCAAATATTGAAGAAAACGAAAAACAACTCTCTAAGGTTTCTAAAATTACATATAATGAATTTGAAAATATATTTAGAACGTGATTCGTGAAAGCGTTTTCAAATTTGGCAATACCCATCAAATCAAATTGATTCAGTACACATGGTTTAGCTTATTTTCTTCATGGTTAGAGTATTCGCCATTAAAAGAGGTTGCATATTGCTTGCCGTGCTATCTTTTTAGTAAAAAACCAAGCGGATGACCTAGCTCATATGTTTTCATTATTACAGGTAATTGAGTTTATTTTCATTGAATTCTAATTAGAAATTTGAATAAAAAAATGATATAAAGAAATAAATTTTTTTAATTAAAAAAAATAATTTATATATAACAAATATAATTTGGCCCCCCTAAGATTTTTGGTCAAGTTCCGCCACTGGTTGAGAGTGATAGGGAGGTTTGTATATGACGCACATCGGGATTGTTATTGATTGCCAATGACGTGTAGATAGAGGACGTCAGTGATGGTGACAATGGTGACCGGAATTAAAGAAAGAGGTGAATGTAAAAGAAGTGGAAAAAGGAAGATAAATAGGAGGATATGAGACCCCAGAGGACAAAATTTACTTGGAGTTGACAATAGTGACGCAACAATAATGATGAAAAAATATATAAAAGAAAAGAAAACAAAAGATAAAAAAAAGAAGAAGAAGAACAGTCAATCGAACATTTTATCAATAACAACTTTACTGAGATATTTCTGACAATAAACATGATTTACCGACAAATCTTTACTATTATCAACTATTTTTTTATAATGTTATAATACAAAATTTTTTATTACAATGTTTAAGATTACATCATTATTATTGAAACTTGAATTATTTTTTTTGTCTTAAAAAATTGTTAATATTATATGCATAAGACTAACATCAAATAACATTTAATTGATAAAAAGAAAAAAAAATACAATTTTGCACACGTGAAGAACTTATCCTCTCATCTGCCACATGTACATTTCCTGCAAAGTTTCATTACATTTGAAAAACAAATTACAAAATTAAAGTTTAAATTAAAAGAAAAGCAATTATGACAATTCATGTTATACTTGTATGGGTGTGGGTGTTTGCAACTTTAAAATCAAGAAGGAAAAATACATTGGAAAGTATTTATCAAATTTTATTCTCCAAATATTTAGATAAAGGGTAGGAATATTTATCAATTAATTTATATCAAGTTATTTGACTATTTCATGTTATTTTATCACTATGTAACATCATCTTATAAGATATCATTTATCTTTTAAAAGTATAACTAGTAAACACGATATCTCTAAATATCATTCGTTAATGAATTTTTTAATTTACTAAATTTATGTTTCAGAAATAAACATATTATATATATATATATATATATATATATATATATATATATATATATATTACATTATATTATATATTAAACTTTAAACTACGGTTAATTTAAACTTGCAATTTAAATAGTAAAATTTGGATTAGACGCAATAATTAAGGTCGACAACAAAACGATGTGGGACAAATTTAATTATCTCATATTTATTTTTAATGTAAAAATTCACCTTCATCTTATTCTTATGTCCAATGAATTTAAGATTTTTGTATCATCTTTACTTTGATTCTTATTGAGTAATGATATATCTGTACTTGTGCTCAAATTTATTTTATCATTGTTTTAATATTAATTATTTATTTTTTATAAAAAAATAAAAATCACATAAAATAAAATAAAATATTATTAAATATTCAATATAAAAATTTATTATTTCTTAATTGTTAAATATTTAAAAATAAATTATAATAGTATAAATTTCAAATCAAAAATATCAAATTACAATAAGGGAAAAAAATTTATAAAATATTTCACAATTATACATAATTAATGTTTTTTAGCAACTAAAACAACTATAAATATTTTAGATTATAGATCTTTTTACTGATATTTTTTTTTATACAGAACAAAATTGCACAAAGAAAAAAATATTAAATTAATAATTTAAAATTAGATATAAATCTTTCAGTTTTTGAATTTCGATATATCTTAGATGGTATAAAAAAAATTTATGTCAATTGTTGTAATAAAGTTACACTTAGAATAAATTAATAAATAAAAATCATTATATAAAAAATCATTAAAACAATATTTTATATAATAAAAATAAAATGTATAATTAATTATATGATAAGATATAAAATACTTTATAAATATGAGAAAACTGTTCAAATATCAAAATTGTAAAACCGATAAATAATAAAATTTATTTAAACAAAACAAAAGTTTTTCAAATAAAACAAGAATCAACTATCGATGAAATTAAAGAAAATATATTTTTATATTATCTGGTAAAATAATTATGTAATTAAGTCTTTCAAGATGAGAGTCAAATTTTTTTATGTGAAAAAGATAAACAATTATGAGAAAAAGAATAGTGTAATCAAGTTGTAATAAAAAAAGAAGTAAATATATATATATATATATATATATATATATATATATATATATATATATATTATGTTATCAAATATATTTGTTTTCGTATTGTTTAATTTATTTATATATGATTTTATTTTAGTTTATTTTTTATCTTTTCTTAAATAAATAAAAAATTATTAAACACACATGACTTCATGTTATGTTTGACAAATCTTATTTTAAATATATTTTTTTAATGTGGTGTAGAAGTCAATAATGACATGTAACTTTCAAAGAATAATGTTCATCACCTTAACTATAATAGTTTTTACAGGTATTATTACCATCGATTGCAAATGTTAAGTAAATATTTTCAAATAAATATTTTGGGTGTCAAAATATATATTCAAAATATTTAGTATTAAAATAAAAATAAATCATTGTTTGCTATCTATTAATTTATATATAATAAAAAAATTTCAGAGGGTCAAAACCCTCTTATAAGCTTATAGGAAGCTCGGCTGATTACCATTATATTTATATTTCTTATAAAAATTGTCATGTTAATTCATTATATATTATGTCACCTAACTAATTTATTTTTAAGAGTATATAATAAAACTTTTTTCTAAAAGTATATAT
>Ga0214543_1002917_pt1 | contig 33606 bp, 28 predicted proteins | sample CNSS2metaG_FD_160094 | JGI IMG/M metagenome (GOLD analysis project Ga0214543, IMG submission 160094) | Root nodule microbial communities from cowpea collected in UCLA plant growth center, Los Angeles, California, USA - CNSS2 | ecosystem: Host-associated > Plants > Roots > Nodule | place: USA... | reverse complement strand
CTCCACTTATCGTAGTTGGCTTTTTGTGTCAACTGGGGTAAGGACATATTGTTGGCCATCACTCTCTCACTATTTGTTTCACTCAGACACTCGGGCAACTGACTCTCTCTAACACTCAAGAACAACCTAGCTTTCTCTAGCTCTCTGGCTGTCTACCTAGCTCTGATACCACTTTGTTAGGAGAACGAGGCTCTAGAATGAAAAAAACTTATTCACTTTGCCTTGTGTTTATTCATGCCATAAGCAATACAATTTATAGGCTTACAATTTTCGTCCGTTGTACTCTCAACGGCTATAAACGACTAGTACATTAACTACCCAACGGCTAGTGCATTAACTATTCAACGGCTAATACATTAACCACCCAACGGCTAGTACATTAACCACCCAACGGCTAATACATTTAAGTTTATTAAAATAAAAACCCAACAATGACAAATATAAGTTTATATTATTGTAATAACTGTTGCATGCTTCCTTCAATGGGGTAACTACCATCTCTCAAGTTGCTCTATATTTCACACATGAATTCGCTGAAGACTATTGATGCAGGATTTTACAAGACCGAAGATTGTTCATCTGTGATACCCTTTCCCTTTCTTGAAATTCTACACATTTCTCGCATGCCTAGTTGGGAGGTGTGGAGTGCATTTGCTTCAGAAGCTTTTCCTGTGCTGAAGAGTATTTGTATATCTGATTGCCCCAAACTAAGGGGAGCTTTTCCAAATCACCTTCCCGCTCTGCAAACACTTAGCAATAGAAATTGCGAGCTTCTTGTCTCTTCTGTCCCAAGGGTTCTCACCCTTCGAACAATAGAGATATGTAACACCAACAAAGTAACTTTTCATGAGTTTCCTCTTTTGGTTGAAAGTATAGACGTAGAAGGAGGCACAATGGTAGAGTCCATGATGGAGGCCATCACTAACATCCAACCTACTTGCCTCAAATCTTTAAAATTACAGAACTATTCGTCAGCCTTATTGTTTCCAGGTGATCGTTTTCCTGCATCGCTGAAAACTCTTCGTATCAGTGGTTTAACCAAAATGAAATTCCCGATGCAACACAAACACGAATTACTGGAATCACTGTCAATAAATAATAGTTGTGAATCGCTAACATCTCTTCAATTGGCTATCTTCCCAAATCTCATTTTTCTTGAAATCACAAACTGTGAAAATATGGAATCACTTTTTGTCTCAGCGTCAGAGTCGTTGAAGAGTTTGAAATCTTTGGAGATTGAACACTGTCCCAACTTTGTATCATTCCTGGGAGAGGGATTGTGTGCACCCAATTTGATTCGTTTCCGTGTTCGTGATTGTGAGAAGTTGAAGTCGTTGCCCAATCAGATGGGAAGTCTTCTCCCAAATATGCAATATCTTAAGATATCCAACTGCCAACTAATAGAGTCATTCCCCGAAGGGGGTATGCCACCTAACTTGAAAACAGTTGAGATCAGCAATTGTGAGAAACTAGTGAGTGGTAAAGCATGGGTATGCATGTACATGGTTACCTCTCTCGGTGTGTGTGGTCCATGTGATGGCATCAACTCCTTCCCGGAGCAGGCTTTGCTGCCTCCCTCCCTTACATCTCTACGTCTCTTTAACCTAACAAGTCTAGAGACGTTGGAGTGCAAGGGCTTTCTTCATCTCACGTCGCTACGAGAATTGGACATTCAAAATTGTGAAAAGCTGAAGAATATCGCTGGCGAAAGTCTGCCTCTCTCCCTAATAAAATTAAGCATACGTGGATGTCCCTTATTACTAGAACGATGCCATAAGAAGGACCGTGAAATTTGGCCTAAAATCTGCCATGTCCGTATGCTAGGGATTGACGGTAGATGGATATAACGAGCAAGGATGATGAGCAGGTAATTCTTCTTCTTTCACTTACATCACCATCATCTAACCATGAAAAACTACTTTGTCTGTGTTATCTTTCATTTCTTGTCTTTCTCCTTTCAAATTTAACTTAATTAATATTGCATTCAACTAGTCTTAAATTAGTTACTTGCTTAGTTTCATACTTGACTGGAATTGCAAGTGTAAAGGAAACCTAACATTTTGTACATATTTTATTTCAGTGCGCATTCATGTCGTTTTAATTTAAAGTAGTCAATGTAGAAATGAATAATGGTCTTTTTTTCTAAACAGTTTGTCTGTGTGGTCAATGCCAAGATTCTGCTTAGTATTTTGGTCAATATGAGACACAAATAATTCCACTGAAATTTCATTTAAAGGGGGGTGAATTGAAGTAATGTTATCTATTCATTTTTCTTGAACACAAATTTATAATAGTTTTATATAATATAAATCAAACCGCTGATTGAGGTCCAAATTAAATTCATGACTAGAGGTGGTATTTTTTTTTTTTTCAGACATGATCGATTGGCTTGGAGAAACTGCATCTGTCCATGGGTTTAAATTCAACTTCGAATAAGATCTCAACAGCTTGAATTTGAGTTGGAAGACTATTCATGGGGGAGAATCTGGCGGTTGAAAAGCTATACAACCCAACAAGAAGGAAATTGGTTTACCTCTTATTGTTGATGGGAAGTATTATTGAAATGAGGAAATATGTTGTCCTCTTAGAAGTTGTTGTGGTGAAGAAAAGAACCTATGATGAAAGTTAAGTTTTGGATGATCATGTATTAGAGGCACCAGGTTGGAGTTCTGTCCTAATTCATACATTTGTTAAATTAAACAAAATCATATGATTTCATACAGCTTGAAGTTTTCGGATATTGGGTTGTTCCTTTAAGGTGGCGGATGGAAAATAAAGTGAAGAAGAAAGAAGATATGATTTCACTGGATGAAGCAGTGGAAACTAATATGCTTATTGTGGTGTACTTGGACACACTTTTAAAGTACCTGACATACAAATGGGTTCTGTCATTTAACATGTGTAGTGCTTTTACCAAAATTTTCTCTTAAAGATGAATTATGTCTTCTTTAAAATAATATTTTAGCAAAAATTGTGAATCTAAAGTAACTAGAATCAATACTTTTGCTGCCAAGATATAGTCATTTGTTTGCACCACAATCCCTTACGTATTTACTAGTGAAAATAATATGTTTTTGCGCATATTATTAATTTTTCCGATGGCACTTATCAGTATCACCTTTAAAGCGATAAATTTTGTATTTGTCTTAATAGCACACTGTTATTACTAATTCAAGAGAGAATAGGCATACTGAACCAATAGATATCTTGAAAGAAACTCATGACACTAGCTCGGTAAATTAGTAGATAACTTCCTCATCTTTCATTTTACTTCACTACGCCAAATTTGGCAATAGACAACGTTTTTTTTCTTAGTGCATATATATCCACATTGATGACAAAGATAGATAAAAGCAATACAAAGAATGAACAAAGATACAAAAAATCGAGGAGAAAGGAAGAGAATTTGGTACTCAATGAAGGACCGTGCAATGGTTGCTAGGAGAACTGGTTCGTTGCTGGAAAAATTGATGGAGAAGAAGAACGAATTTCCCAAACCCTTAATCAATAGCGCCCACTCTAAATATCAATGTTGTTGTGCTTGGAGGATGCGAATGTTGTTGCTCTGGTTGGAGACGCATTTGCTTCTACTGTGGCTGCAGACGATAGCCGCTTCTGCTGGTGGGAGACGAGGCTTTTCTGTTTTCGTGTGAGGGTTAGATGAAAAGAAAACACAATGCGAAAGATCGGATGGCGCGAGAGAATTTTTTTATGATACATAGATGACGCTCTTCTGCATAAACGCTTTCCATTAATTATAAAACGCTATCTATTTCATCTATATAAAATAATTTATTTATTTTTAAATATATAAATGAAACCGTATCATTTAGATGCTAAAATAAAGAGCGCTTTTTTGCTTAAAAGCTATATATTAACGCAACATAAATAGCGCTTAACTTTGTAAACGCTTTCTATCAGTTTATATTAAAATATTATTATTTTTAAAAGTATAAAACAAACATAGATAGCGTTTTTTCTAATAAAGTGTTGTCTATGTATAACGCTTTTTATAGCATTTGTTTAATAAAACGCTGTCTTTTAGCATGTGTTTTAATACATAGCGTTTAATTAAATAAGCGTTATCTAAATAGCGCTATCTATTCCTAATTTTGGCGTAGTGCTTGAAGAAAATTTAGATGAACATTAAATAACAAAATGATGAATAGAAATAAACCAGTTAACGAGCACCATAAGAAAGTGAAACTTGTACAAAGCATTTTTATAGCTGTGAGCATATATCCAGGACTTCAAGGTTGTTGTTGGTGTCAGGTAACTCTTGTTAACATTGCATTAGTAGCTTTATATTGTATATATGATTTTTCCTATGGTAACTTGTTTGACATACTTGCTCACTATGTTGTTGACAGTCCCGTCCTCTAGGATTCATTTATTATATTCCCGCTGCTAAATGTTAATGGTGAGCAACAATTTTCTTAGTGGAGTTTTATGGAATTCACAATTATTCAGTTGAAGGATAACAGTTGGTTTACCTTGTAAAAATTTGTAGGATGGCATGCTATGTTTTGGGCATCCTTAATTCCTGTTGTGGTAAGTATTATATTTCTAATAATATAATTTTCATTTAGATTGATTGGTAGACTTGGTAGAATTGCTTTCATAATGGTTTGTTTTTGGAAAGTTGCCTTAATTGCATGCAGTCATCCCTAGCCCGCCTTAATTGCAGTCTCATAGGTTGTGTTTAGAACTAATAGTATTTTGAGGTTGTGAAAGGAATAGTTGATGGGATAGAGAAAATTGTGGAGATAGTAGAATGTGGAAGTTGTAGTTGGAAGGAGTATGTAGTTGTAGTAGTGAGTGGTGTGTTAGATGTGGTCTTAGTTCTTGTCATTCATCAAATGATTGAGTACATGGGTATTTATAGAGCTATAGAGTATTCTAGAAAGTGTTAGCCACAACTTGTGTGGAATGTTCTAGATTTTTGCCTATGTAGAATGTTCTTGATATTTTTCTTCTTATCTTAGGCTTTTCCACTTTATTCTTGAACTTTCATTACATTTCAATACTTTTATCTTAGGATTTTCTAGATTCTTCTAGAATTTGTATTACACTTTAATACTCCTCCTTGATGCAAATTCAGTAACTCCAAGCATAGCGCGCAGTAGTTCAAACCTTGGTCTTAGTAGTGCCTTTGTAAAAATATCTGCAATTTGGTCTTTTGTTGTGCAGCACTCGAGTTGGATCTTCATATTTGTCTCTGCTTCTCTGATGAAATGATATTTAATTGCTATGTGTTTTGTTCTACTATGATGTATTGGGTTCTTCGTCATTGCGATAGCTGATTTATTGTCACAGTTGATTGTAGTAGGTTCACTTTGTTTTTCTCCCATATCTTTGAATATCTTTCGAAGCCATATAGCTTGACTTGTTGCTTCAGCAACAACCACGTATTCTGCTTCAGGTGTTGATTGTGCCACAGTTGCTTGCTTCTTTGATGCCCAAGAGAATATTTTCGATCCAAGCGAGAAAGCATAGCCTAAGGTGCTCTTCATGTCATCTATTGATTTTGCCCAATCACTATCGGTGTAGCCAATGATCCTTGAGTTAGTCATGGTTTTGTATTATATTCCAAACTCCTTTGTACCTTCTAGATATCTTAAAATTCTTTTCCACTCCATAATGAATTTGACTTGGCTTTTGCATGAATCTTGATAGCAGACTTGTAGCCAATGATTCTTCAATAGGGCTTCAATATATTTTTTTTGAGAGATAAATATGTCGTCTTCTTGTTGTTTCATCCTCTATACCAAGGAAATAGTTCATCAACCCAAGGTTGGTCATCTCAAATGTCTTCATCATGTCTTCTTTAAATTCTTTCACAATCTCCAAATTGTTTCCTGTATACATAAGATCATCGACATATAAGGAGATAATGAGGTGATACTAACCTTGTGCTTTAATATATAGTGTTGGCTCACTTTTGCTCCTCCTGAATCCTTGATCGATGAAGTATTGGTCAATCTTACTATACCATGCTAGAGGAGCTTGCTTCAAGCCGTATAAGGCTTTTTTTAATCTTAGTACTTTGCCTTCATTCCCTTTATTGATGAAGCCTTGAGGTTGTTCAACATAAATCTCTTCTTCGAGCACTCCATTTAGGAAGGTTGATTTAACATCTAGTTGATAGATGTTCCATCCTTTTTGTGTTGCTATGGCTATTAGAGCTCTTATTGTATCTAGTCATGCGACTGGAGCAAATGTGTCATTGTAGCCGATTCCTAATTGTTGTGAGTATCCTTTTGCGACCAATGTGGCCTTGTGCTTTTGTATAGTTCCATCAGGATTGAGCTTTTTTTATATATCCATTTCACTCCAATGATGTCTTTTCCTTAAGGAAAATTTATGAGCTCCTAAGTGTTATTCTTCTCAATCATTTTAACCTCTTCTTCCATAGCCTTGACCCATACTTCTTGCATTGATGCTTCCTCATAGCAGTTAGGCTCAATCATGGCTATATTGCAGGTTTCGTATATGTCTACCAAAGATCTTACTCGTCTTGGAGTGGACTCTGGTGAAGAATCTTCTAATGGAGGTGGAGAAGGCGTACCTGAAGCTTCTGCCTCTTCTTGAATTTCTTCTTGATATTGTTGCAGTGGGACTAAAGTGTTGCTTTTAACGAATTTTTCTTCTTCCCAATTCCAAGAAGCATTTTCATCAATTTCAACATCTCGACTAATGACGAGTTTTTTTGTTTGTAGGTTGTAAACTCGATATATACATGGCCTATTGCCATGTCTTTGCCTTAACTATTATGTGGTTCATGCCTATTGTTTACTGTGATGAAGTGCTTGTTATGAATATTAGTTGCAAATTTAGTGAAGTGTGTTTTACCTAATATAAGAATGAGTCTATGGTGAATGCATAATAAAATGAGGAAAAATATGTGTCTAATTATGAAATGTCGGAAAAATGGATATGTGAAATCTGATTCGGTCATAGTGTTATGACTGGATAACTATATAGTGCATGTGATGTATGATTGGGGTTCATTAGAACCTGCCAAAAGTGCCAAAAACCAGTAGCATTGCGCTACTCGTGGGGCACCTGGCAATGTGGGAGAGTCACCAGGCGATAATGACCCTAAATAGTTGCAATGGCCACTAGAGTTGTGTGGCGCTTAGTGGTCGGGGTGGTCCCGCCTGGCGAAAGTTGTTTGGCAAAACCACTATAAGGCGTGTGGCGCCTGACGGTGTGAGGTGACCGCCTGGCGGCTTGGAGCGTGTGTGGGCCTGGCGACGTGGTACGTGGCACTAGGCGGTTTCGGATGCAATAATGGTTTACGCGAGTGATTCTACACAGCTTTGGAGGGAGGTCTTGATGTGATGCCTTGCTAGGGGCCCAATTATGAGTGAAACTTGTATTGGGGTAACACGTGGCCACTCGAGGTTGTAGCCTGGTGGTTTTGAAAGTCCAGTGGAAATTGCGAGATCCTGGCTCGTACGGATGAGTCTAGAAGATTGCCCTAATCGGTGATACCCGACGAGTTTGGTAGTCTTGGAACAAATGCAGACTGTAGTTCATATTGGGGAGCTCCACTTGGTGTTGTGGATTGTGGCTGTGACAAGTTTATTCTCACGTGTGGACTGTTAGGTGGTGACCTGTAGTCGGAAGGGCAAGTAGACACTCGTGGCAACAAGGATCGATCAATGTAATCATCAAAGGGTGTAGAATCAAGAGGCTTCTAGGGTGTAGAATCATCAAAGGGTGTAGAATCAATGTTGCATTCCTTTTTATTTGAGCTTACCCTATTTGTGTGTGTTTTGCGATGATCATGTAACTCGTTACATAGGAGCAGATGTTGATATAGGTGAGTCTGTGGATACTTAGAGTCGGAGAGGGGGCCAACTTGAGGATTTTGCATGGATTTTATTTTCTACAATTATTTTTATGAAGTTGTAATTAGGAGGTTTCATTTAACTTTGGATTTGGTTGTGTATGGACAAATTAAATTGATGTTTTAAACATTTTGGCACTTATAATAAAGTTTATATTTCCTGCATCTTGCGAAATGTGTTGAATAAATGTTATATGTTTAATTATTTATTATTAAATTATCTTAAATAAATAATATACGGCTAGGATGTTACACAGAGAGAGTTTAGAAGTTACATTCAATTCCACTATAAGTGGAATTAGCTGCTCATGATGATGTATACAAGATGAATATGGAGTTGCTTCCTTCCTTCCATAGCTTTATACTAATATACTATAAGAACTAAACTAATCTAAGAGTTTCTCTTTATAGAATAGTATACAAAACCCACATAATAATCTCAGGGTCATGCTTGTATTTACAGATTTTCAAGTGTTGCTCTAGATTCCAAGATTGAAGTTTAGCCATGGAGGTTTCCTCCTTAAGTGGGTTTCTTCCCAAGCTTGGGCATATATCTCTTGGAGATCAGCAATGGAGGTTTCCCTGCCATGGAGGTTTCCCTATGATGCTCAACTTCAAATCCGGAGCTTGATTTTTCCTTGTAGTGAGGTTTCTTAAAATGTGGCTCAGCGCCAAATTTTGCTGCTTAGTCGCAGGTTTAAATTTTCTTTTCTCAATTCATCTTTCGAGCTTTAGATGCAACTTTTGGGGCTTAGCACCAACATCATAATTTTCTTTTGTTTTACCTTCGAAATAGAACAACATGTATCAAATTCCACTTTTTATATTTTCTCATAACCACATTCTGTATTTATGTGCAATTAGGGCATTTCTAATGACTTTTACAAAGAATTGATGAAAGATTAGTTTCTAAATGATACGTAATTTAACTAATACTAGACACCTATCAACATGCCCCAACTCTAGTTCTTTGCTTGTCCCTAAGCAAAGCTTGAAACAATTCCACATAATGATTTCAAAAAGATTTGATCATGGTTGGTTTAGGAATTTATAATTTCACATTTCATCAAAAACTTAAGAGAAATGCAATCAAGAACTTGAATTGGAACCAATGTAATTAGTTAGACAAAAATGAAGTTCAGTTATCATAGTTAAAGAAATAATACAAGTTCTCACAAATGAATTTTTTTAAGTGTAGAGTTGCATGCTCCCAAGTGGTTAAGGTGTTTACTCTCTTTGCATCCATTCCAATTGTCCACCTAGCTTTGTATTTTAATTCCCGACAGCTATATACACATGATTGGAAAAGATCATTATAGTCTTTTTCGCTTGTAATGTGGTTAGGCTTTTGTTAAGACTTTGGCAAGTGTACCAAGTCGCGCAAGTAGTAACCGGTAAGACCGGGATATCGTTTCCCAAGAGACTCATGTATACTAATTAATTGCGTAATTAGTGACTAATTTAAACTAACGAATAAATCCATATTTTGAGTTTTAATGTATGAAATTAAACTTTGCACAAATAATTAAAATTGAACTTTGGAAGTTAAAGGCACTTAGTGAATGGAAAAGATTAGAAATGATATGACTTGAAATTGCCAGGGTTAGAACTCACCAACTATGCTCTCATGCAACTACAATTTAACATCCTCTTCATTAATATGCTAATGCCAACCCACAATATTACTTAAACCCTAATTCCTTAATAGATTGAGCCTAAATTTCCTTATTAAAAGTCAATTCCTTGAACTCTTAATAAGCAAATTTGCTTTATGCACAAAGGTTTAAGACATCCAATGGGTCAAGCCCCATTCCTAGGTACAAGCTCCATTGAGTTCTCTTATTCCAAATCTAGGTTTCAAAAGATATTTTCACACCCTATGAACCAAAAATCATGCAAGAGATGGCTAAATCAATGCAAGCTTTAAGTGAAGAAATAAGAAGACTAGCAATTAATGAAAGAGTCATATATATAATCAAAACATTTGCATTTACACAAGAGTTTCGTGGCTACATCTAACCCCAACAAAAATGGGTTTAGCTCTCCATTGCCATGGAGAGCTCAAGCTTAAAAATGGAAGAGATGGAAGAGAAAGAGATACAAAGAGGAAGATGGAGCTGTTCCCACAAGCCCTAGCACTCCTCCAAGCTCTCCAAATGTGTTCTTCGTGCCTCCAAAATGCCAAAGATCTCTTTCCCCTCACGAAAACAGAAGAAAAAGAGCCAACTTGCCACATCAGCGAACATTGGCGCTTGGCGGAAGGGTCTCACCGCCAGGCGCAAGCCACCAAACAGGGGGCAAGTCTTCCTGCTACCGCCCGGCGGTGATCAAGTGCCGCTAGGCGGTGACTAACAGTAGCGCCTGTCTGGCGCTTGGCTGGCGCGTGGCTGGCGGTCTGTTCCGCCTGGCGCTGGCTTCGCGTCGCCAAGCGCTTCCTGTTGACATTTTTCTTCTCTCTTTGCTATTCCGGGTCACTCATTAGTTTGGATTTTTGGAACAAAGCTTACCATCTACAAAAAGGACACAAAAATGGGGATTAGTGGTATATTTAGATCAATGTAACCCACAATGTATTTATTTACAAAAGTAAGGCAAAATTGAGGATTAAGTAGGTTAAAAGCTTTGGAAGAGATGATTTTGCTAATGAAATATAGCTTGGATAATGGTAAAAATTAACATTATCAGCTTTCAAAGAACTTTGTTTTACAAGAACAGCAAGACTCACTTCTAAAAATGAAAACAACTATGTGCAGGTGTCATGAGTCTAACTTACTTTAGCCATCTTTTTCTTTTGTTTTTCTCCACTACTGCATCCCAATTTCTTTTCAATCTTTCATTCCTTTGGGCACTCCTCTAATTATTTGCTTTGCTTTATCATTTATGATTTGAGTGTCTCAATTCAGTTTCATCTTTTGGCTACAGCTTTCATTTTTCTTTGCATTCTTAGGTATACTTTCGGCATACCCTAACTTTATTTTTTTATCAATATTCACACAGGTCACCAATAGGGATTTCAACGGGGCGGGTATGGTACGGATAGTAGCTCCCTCGTATCCTACCCGCTGGATAAATATTTGTCCCGTACATGTACTCATATCCGTCGGGTATCCGTTATGCGGGTACCCGCCTATTTTTTTCATATCCACGGGTACCCGCGAGTATTTACAAAATTATTTAAAAAACAAATATTTAATCATCAATTCAAATAAAATAAAATAAAATACATCAAATGTCATACAAGTCCAAATAATTATAAAAGTAAATATAAAATGACGTTCAACACAAAGGAAATTCTTTAATTAGTATTTTGATCAAAAAGTCCAATTTCTCCAATTCATTCCTAAAAAATAAACAAAATAAATAAATAATAAACTTAAATTGCCACGTGCCAAGTATTCTTATTTTGATTCCATCATTTGACAACAAGCATACCATAAACGTCATTGTCTATATTGGATTTGATGTATTTTCCCAATTCTAAAAAAACAAAGGAAAGAGAAGAATGTCAAGGGGTGTACTTGGAAGAACACAACGTACCAATACTTCAAAATAAAGACAGAAGACAACATGTGAAGGTGGGGGTGGCTCGTCATTGCTCCTCTGGATCAGATGATCCAGATGCTTTCTTGAAATCAAAGAACTCATCTCAGCCTCTCCCTTTTTCTCTCTTGGTTCTGCTTCTGCTTCCTCTGATGCCTCCTCCTCATTGTTGGAAGGTTGGTTACTTCCTTCTTTTCTTGCATTTTTGAATGTAGCAATGATGAGGATTATCCTCAGTTTCTTCAAATGCACCAATCTCAATATTTATGTCCTTCTCAATTTTTGTTTGAGCAACTTCTTCATTGGTGCCTTCCACATTTCTTAAACCACCAACATCAGTATTGGTATTGCGACTTGAGTTATGTTATTCTAGCTCGAGCTCAAGCTGTGGCTCAGGCACAAAATTTTACTTTGTTTCTGTTTCTACTATCGTTGCACCTTGTGCTTCTCTAGGTTCTAAACTAGGTGCTTCTTGTCCTACACCTCCAACCGCTCCTTCTTAAAATGGATTGTCCCCAGACCAAGTTGTGAACACCATAAATTGTTCTGGTGTAATGCATTGAAGTGGTGGGTTCAACTTTTGATGTTGAGCAAAATTATATAGGATGAATTGGAGAGCCATCTAGGCTCTATTTCTTGTTGCTAGCGGCTATTGCACATATGAGATATGTGACTCAATGGAATGTAGGGATTCTTCCAGCTTCTTGAGGTGTTGGTTCTGATGTTGTGCTAGTGTTGTGGTTTATGGCTTAGGCTTAGGACCTTGAATGTTATCCAATGCATTAGTGCAAATGGACTGGATGTATGCTTTGTTAATTAGCAACCTCAACTTCTTCCTTGAGTGAGGAGGTATCTCTACCCGTTGTATCTTGCACAACTCTATTATAAGGCTTGGAAAGGAAGTGGCTTGGTTGTTCCTCTAGATGTGGGTTTTGATAATGCTATTTTAAATATTTCTTCTTGTAACATCCCTAAGGAATATTACTTTAAAATAATTATAATAAATTAAATAAACAATTTATTTACTGTTAAAACTCATTTATAACAATACTTTCCCAAAAACGCGAGAAAATTAAATCGCGAAGTTGCATACATTATAAATGTTCGCAATCCAAATTTATTACAAACCATAAAATAACTAAAATAGATAATGTCTAAAACATAAAATAATCAAAAGATTAAAGTCTCCAAATTCCCATTTCATCCCGCTCTCTGAACTCCAGCGTCTTTTGGCTCACTTGTCAAATCATCTGCTCCTGGATAATAAATTATTCGATCATCGCCAAACACAAACAGATAGGGTGAGCTATGAAAATATATAAATAAAAACAAATATGACTCTCATCCCATTAAAACATATTTGCATAAGTATTTCATTATTCCAAATTACCCATCCCTGATCTCATAGTCCTTCATGAGTCATATGCATGAAACTAGGTCTCGGGACTTTACTGTGCTCCAACAAAACTAACTCTTTCGTGGCCCAACTCTACGAGCCTAACTCGCTCGTAGTCCTGCCCTACAGACTCCTCGTCTGTAGAAAACCATCCAAGCCTACCTCGCTCGGACCCTGGCACGCATGTAATCACCATACTATGGACTCCTCGCCCAATAGCAGCCAATAGGAACATAATTGTTCCTTGCCCATCGTGCGTCCGACGCATGCAATCACCATACTAAAGAGTTGTCGCCTATTAGTAGCCGATGAGAACTAGCCAGTTCCATGCCCATCATGCGTCCCACCACCAAGCACATCCCAGATCCCTATTGGACTTAGTTCATCAAGCCCAAGCACAAAGGTAAGTGAACTTAGTCCTTCAAGTCCACTAATCCACGCAACAAAAAATTTCACAGCCACCAAAACCGCCTGGCACCGCCTAGAGGCCGCTAGGCGAACACTTGCAGTAAACCGCTCGGCGGTCAAACCCCCACCGCCAGGCACCGCTAAATAAATAGGAGCTACACAGCTCTGTCACCGCTTGGCGGACATAACCTTGCCACCAGGCGCCTTTTGCAGACAGTGGCCACTGCCATTGATTTAAAGCCCTACCGCCTGGCGGTCCGCCCCGCACGGCCAGGCGCCATACCAGTAGCGCAATGCTACTGGTTTTTGGAACTTTTTACAGATCTTAATAAACCCTGAACACACAATATTTCTATCACTCATCCATTATAGCATTTCAAGACATAAAACCAAACCAGAATGTAATACGTACAATTAGCTCATGCCCTAATCAATGATTATCACATCTCAACATGCCTCACATGATTCACTACAAGGACAAGCTATAAGATATAAATATTACACCCACCATGTACCACAACACAAATTACAGTTTACATTACTCTTCTCCAATTTCATTTACACCTAAGTCATATCGCAAAATGATCCTTAGTACACATGTTAGAATGTTCACTCTATTCTAAAGAGTAAATTCCTGACCACTAACCCAATTCTCACAGAAATCACCCGCGACTCCCGAGAATGCATCTCACAGCAAACATTGCCAAGCACCCTCTACTCTTATGCATCGCCTGGCGGTCACCTAAGTCCCGCTAGGCGGTTCATACCAATTTTGTGTTCTGCCACATTTTCCAATATTCAATAGTATTCACAAACACCTCCATTTCAGTTCGCATTCAATCTGACATGATTTCACATACACACATTATCTAGATTTCATATCCTAATCACGTTAACTTCAATTTCCATATCAACATGGCCAATCACAACGGTTATCCACATTTTCCAATTCCAATGCCTCATGAACCCTAAATCCCCAATTCAAGTAAAATTTCATGCAATAGTCCACCAATTACAAATTTACATATAATAATCCATCATACCGATTAACCTCGTATCATAAGAATCTTTCCCAAACCTCTCACATCACGAAAATATCAAAAATCAGAAAGAACTGGGCAGGCCAGTTCGTATCACCTGGCAGACAACACTTAGCCGCCAAGCGGTGCATAGCAGAAATCCAGAAAATGGGTTCTAGAGGCACGAGCCGCTTGGCGGGCCTTCAACGTCGCCAGGCAGTTTTTGGAAATTTCCAAAAACGCGACAAATCTCAATTAGAGTCCAATTTTCACAGTTCATTTAATCCAGAATAACACGAAAATACATACAAAATGTCATACACATCAAATTAACTCCCTTAACCTGGATTAAAGCTTTCCTTGAGTGATTTTTGTGCTTCTTCCCTTTGACTCCAAAATGACCTTTCTTGGCTTCTCTCAATTCAGCCTCAAAAATCCACTCACACTCTCAATTTCTCACTGAAATTCGCTCTCCTCTGCCTATCCCACGATAACCCCTGCAGAAACCTTTCTTCCCTCTCACAATTAGCTTTTTAATGATGTTTTAATGGTGGTTTAAGGTCCTAAAACGAAAATTGCATTAAGGAGTGGTGTAATTGTCATTCAAGCACACTTAATTAGATTATTTTCCAGCTACCCTTGACTGCTATGTCTGCTAGGGTTTCCTTTAACCCTTCAACTTCAAATCAAAACTAAAAATAGCCAAAATAAAGTTGAGTTTGAGTTCTCCAAGACTTAACCCACAACCATGCTAACACACAAAATGACATACATAGGACTCAAACCCAAGTCCTCTCACACAATCAAAGTACTCTCAACCACTTGAGCTAGTACTTTTCCACGTCATAACGTTCCGCATTTATTACCTTAAAAGTTCTCTTTACCCACATTTATTAAATAATTATTTAATTAACTATTTAATTTTTACTGGGTCTTACACTTCTATGTTCACATCAGCCAGATCTACAGGTAGCCTTGCATGATGCACAAAATTATGTGGGCTTGAGGAATGGTGAGGCTTGATACATGAGAGTTAGGGATCATGTTGGCAAATAGAAATGTTAACTAGATTTGTATGATTTTTCTCATCCTAGCTCAAAATTCCTTCCAGGTACACACAAAAGCGCAGTTAGCCTCTCTAAACTGACATCCTTCATTAAACTATGAAATTCCTCTCTTTTTCAAACGTGGCTCCGCTAGCTCGAGGTAGCTCCATAATTTTGTCTCTATCATATAACACCTTCTTTCCTTGAACCCAACATGATCTTGCCTTTTCATATTTTTGCATAAGGGGGTAAGCATTGGCGTAGAACTCCCTCACTATCAACTCATCATAATGATTGGCACGTTTGATCAACTTATCCCACGTTCTTTGCTCTATAACTCTCGTGAACGCCTCGTAGTTGCCTTCTTGAATTTCAACTTTCCTTTCAGCCAAGATTGATCTATCCTCTAGTTAAGCAAAACTCATTTGTTTGACCCTAGTAAGGAATATGAGTTTGGCCCTGGTGCAAGGGTATCTTTTTGTGGAGGATTCACTTTGGTAGGTATGTTGTGCTCAAGCCCCTCTCCTATGGATTCTCGAGTTGGTTGTGTAAGAGTTTATGCATTCGTTGGGGCTTTTTTCCTTTTAGATGTGGGAGTATTTTGTTGAGTTGGTGGTGGAGTTCTTTGCCTCTTTTCTGACCTCTTGATTAGCATTTTATCTGGCCTTTTATCATGCTTTTGCTTTGTCTTTGCTTCTTCCCTTAGATTGGACTTAGGCTCATTATGTTTTCCCTATGGAGTTGGTGCAAGAATATCAAGGGTTGTCACAATGGATGATCCATCAGTAGATTCCATAACAATTGGGGCTTCCTCCCTAGCCATTCCTTTCCCTTTGCCTAAAGCATCAATCATTTGGCTCTTCCTTGGTGTCATTCTGCACAAGTCAAAAATGAAACATTCAATTCAAAATCCCTATTATTTCATAACTAGGTCGGTAAATTTTTTTTCATCTAAACAGAATTTGCAATGTAGTTTGCTCATCAATGTACATGCATGTGGATTCAGGGTTTGATTACTCTAAAATTTAGATTTTCTTTAAAAAATGTAGTTCACAGCTCAAGCAAACTCCATGATCATACTGCCACTTCAATTAAAATAAAAAGGAAAGGTTCTTTGCTAGTAATGGTTCATGGTTGTGCTTGAGCGAACCCTAACCATGAAGAAAAATGACTTGGAGAAGATGAACATAATCAATTTTTTCTTACCTGGATGCTTGAATGCAAATTCACGTGAGGGTTTGATGTTCTAATGCAAAGAACTTTAGAAAATTTGGGTGAGTAGGAGTTCAGAGAGTGAATAGAGTGAGTGGAGGGTAGTGAGATTTAAAGAGATTAGTGTCAATTTATATATATGTCAATTTTGAAAATTTAAACTCTGTCTCTTTAAATCTCGCGTTTTCTGGTTGAGCACCAAAAATTTGGGGCTCAAGTCAAAAACAGTTAAATTCAGTTAAAGCTTTGTTTCAACCACTATGTTTACTTTTCTCTCACTATACCTCAACCAATAAATCCTAAAACTATATGCATCCTAATTCTTACAATTGAAAAACAATTATACACATATAAACCTAAACTACATGTATCTTAATTCTAAGAATTTAAAAACATTTATGCAAATATAAACAACTTGGGCGCCTCCCAAGAGTGCTTGTTTATCGTCTTTTAGTTTGACGTCTTTTTCATTTAATCCTTGAACTCTGTGAAGGTGGGACTTCTTTCAAAGTCTCCACCATGATAGACCTTCAATCCTTATGCATTCAAAGTCCAACTCATATTGGTTCTAGGATCTTCTATTTCAATGGCTCCATATGGTCTAACATTTTTAACAATGAAAGGTCCAGACCACTTTGATCTAAGCTTTCATGGAAAAAACTTAAGCGTCGAATTGAAGAGCAAAACTGGTTGCCCTTTTCTGAATTCTCTTTTCTAAATCTTCCTATCAAGATATGGTGGAGCTCTTGGTCCGGAATGGATGAAAACTCCATGAAGTAGATGTGATCCATGGAAGGGAGTGGAAGCAAGTGTTTAAGGCTCTTGCTAAGAATTGGTTCGGACTAAGGTGTTTGAAGGTTTAGCTTAAGAGAAAGCTAGGGGAAGGTGGCTAGAGGAGATGATTCAATCCTCTAGCAAAGGAGACTCTCAAATGCAATAGGGTGGAGTACTCTCAACACTATGCTTCTATTGCTAAATTCAAGAGTGAAAATGTACAAATGGTCTACTTTTGGCTTTTATATGTGAGCCTAAAAGCTAGACTAATTCTTAGCCCTTAGATCAAGCTTGGAGGAGAAGTTTTAATCATCACCCTTGGATGGTGGCTTGGAGAAGGAGGCATCTTCCTAGCCTTTAGATGAAGACTTGGAAAAGAAGACACTCTCTTAGCCCTTGGATGAAGGAGGCACATGGGTGGAGTGTGGACTTGGCTCCATGGGATGCATGATCCATGAGGAGTAGGAAGGAGTGTTGACTTCCACTTAGTCCACCTTGGACTTTTGATAGCTCATGGCCAAATCTCCTATTGGGCTTAGTCAAGCCCAATTTTATCAATTCAACTACATATTGTTAAGCTTATTATTCTAGAAAATAAGGCATAAACAATGGGCCAATCTTATTCCTATTCTATTGCTCTTTGATACACCTCTTCAAATCTTCACATCTTCTTTGGCCCATGTGAAGAGTGTGAGAAGCCCATGTGGGTTTGGGCCATCTTAAATGAAGCTCAATTGGATCTTTTTAGCATGCCTTTTGTTATTGGGCCTCTTAACGGGCTTAGGCTTTAAGGTGCATGTGGGCCATGGATTGGGCCTTGAACATAATTTGGGCCTCGGCGTTGGCCCAAGCTATAAGCCTTGTTGGGATCACATCAAAATATTTCTTCACTTTGCTTTTATAAATCATAGAAGATTTATAGGCTTGCAACCTCATTTCTTCCAATTCGTGCATTTGTAATTTCCTCCTTTCTCCACCATATTTTAAATAAAAATTGAGGGTCTTTAGAACTCTTAATACTTTGTGCTCAAGCTCCCTGGTAGGTGATAGGTCTTCCCATAGACTAGCTAAAATAGAGTGAGTCCAATTGGGGTTTTGAAAGTTGTCCTATAAGCCCATGGTGTTCCATCCAATTTGATAGACTGGTCTTTGGGTGAATTGGCCACTATTTTCTCCAGAATTCTTTTCAATTCCGTATTAGATACCCTAACTTGTCCATTAGTTTGAGGGTGATAGGATGTTGTTATTTTATGCTTCACATGATAGTGTTCTAGCACCCTTCCAACCTGTGAGTTGCATAAGTGAGTTCCTCCATCACTGATTAGGACTCCAGGTGTTCCAAATTTGCTAAATATATTACTCTTTATGAACTTGATCGCTGTTATGGAATCAACCTTTTAGGTAGCTGTGGATTCTACTCATTTTAATACATAGTCCAAAACAACTAAAATGTACTCATGATTATTGGACATAAGTAGTGGTCTAACAAAGTCTATCCCCCAACAGTCAAATATTTCCATTTCTAGCATGCTTTACAAAGGTAATTCATGTTTTTTCGTGAAGGCACCACTCTTTTGACATTTGTCACATGTTCTGCAATGTTCATGAGCATCTTTGAAAATGGTAGGCCAATAAAATCCTGATTGTAACACTTTACCTATTGTTCTTTCCCAATTATAGTGCCCTCCATATAGTGAATTATGGTAATGCCATAACACGTCCTTAATTTCATCACTAAATAGGCATCTTCTCACCAATCCATCTACAACCTATCTTAAAGAGGTAAAGATCATCCCAAACATAGTGTTTGGCCTATTTGAATAGTTTCCTTTTTTTTGTGCCATTGATATTCCCTTGGAATTATACCAACTGCTTTGAAATTTGCCATATCAACAAACCATGGCCTATGTTTATTTCTAGCAGCTTCTCATCAAGGAATGTTTCCATAGTTTCTACTTCTTTGCACGCGATGTTAGAGATGGTGACTCTCTATAAATTACCAGCCACCAGATTTTCACCCCCTTTCTTATCTTTGATAACCAAATCAAATTCTTGCAATAAAAGTATCCACCTAATCAGCCTATGTTTGGTGTCAGGTTTTGTGAGCAAGTATTTGATTGTTGCATGTTTAGTGAAAATTGTGATTGTAGAGCCAATGAGATAAGTTTTGAATTTTTCCAGTCCAAAAATAGTAGCTAGAAGCTCATTTTCTATTGTTGCATAGTTACTTTGAGCTTCATTCAGCACTTTGTTGGCATAGTGAATGACATGAAATTGTTTGTTCTTCGTTTGCCCCAAGACAACTCACACAACATAATCACTTGCATCACATATCATTTCAATGTTCAGATTCAAATTTGTTGTAGTGATTATAGTTGTTGAGCTTAATTTGTGCTTGAGCGTAACAAAGGCTTATTCACATTCTTCATCAAAAATGAACTTTGTATCCTTGATCAAAGGGTTTCTTAGAGGCTTGGCAGTCTTTGAAAAAGTCTTTAATGAACCTCTTGTAGAATCTAGCATGTCCTAAGCAGCTTCTGATGCCTTTAAAATTGGTAGGTGGTGGAAGTTTTGCTATTAATTCCACCTTGGGTAGATCAACCTCTATTCCCTTTTTCTGAAATTTTGTGACCAAAGACAATTCCTTCCATTACCATGAAATGGCATTTTTCCCAATTTAAAAGTAAATTGGTTTCCACATATCTTCTCAATACCACATTGAGGTTTCAAGGCAATCATCAAAGGATGAATCAAAAATAGAGAAATCATCCATGAATACCACAATGCTTTTCTCAATTAAATCTGAGAAGATGGAGAGCATACACCTTTGGAAAGTTGATGGAGCATTGAACATGCCAAATGACATTTTTCTGTGTGCAAAGATTCCTAATGGACAAGTAAATGCAATTTTCTTCGGCTCCAATGGATCCACTATGATTTGACTATAGTTTGAGTATCCATCTAAGAAGCAATAGTATGCTTGTCCAGCAAGTCCCTCCAACATTTGATCTGCAAATGGAAGTGGGAAGTGATCTTTTCTAGTGGCTTGGTTCAATTTTCCATAGTCAATGGACATTCTCCACCTTGTCACTATTCTTGTGGATATGAGTTCATTATTCTCATTTTGGATCATTGTCATCCCACCTTTCTTAGGAACAAATTACACAAGGCTTACCCAAGCACTATCTGATATTTGATATATCATTTTAGCTTCCAGTAACTTTGTCACTTCCTTTCCTACCACTTCCTTCATAGTGGGGTTGAGACGTCTTTGAGGATGAGCCACATGTTTGTACTCATCCTCCATCAAAATTGTGTGCATATAATAAGATGGACTAATGTCTTTCAAATTAGATAAGGTCCAACCTATTTCACCTTTGTTAGCCTTCAACACCTCCACTAACTTGGTTTCTTCTTTAATTGTAAGTGTGTTGCGTAGAATCACTAGTTGGCCACCATCTTTTTCAAGGAAAACATATTTAAGATGGCTTGGAAGTTGCCTCAGCTCTAATTTTTGCTACTACTCTTGTTCTTCATTTTTAGGCTTAAGCTTCAATATTAGGGCTATGAAAGAGGAAACTTCTTTCGTTGATTCAGATCTTCTAACCACTTTTGAACTTCTTCCTCCTTCTTAGCAGTCCACCCTTCTAATTGATTTGTCAAAACTTTCTCAAGAGGGTATGCTAGTACAACTTTCTCTTTGAATTCTAAGCATACGTCATTAATTGCATCCATTCTAAAAGCAATCCTTTTCATCATTAGGATAATTTATGGCTTCAAACACATTGAATATTACCTCCTCATCATAAACTCTTGCTTTCAATTTTCCATTGTCAATTTTCCTAGGATGAAAGGTACTTTTTAATCTTCCTCCATATCCCAAACCACAAAGTCTACTGGAAAATAGAATCTATCTACCCTTATCATCAAGTTTTCTCAAATTCCATATGGATTTTTAATGGATCTGTCAACCAATGAAGTGCCATTCTAGTTGCCTGCACCTCTACATCTCCAATTCTTTTTAACATGGATAAAGGCATTAAATTGATACTTGCCCCAAGTTCTAGCATTACCTATTGTCAAGTTGCCAATAGTTACAAGCAGTGTAAAACTTCCTGGATCCCTAGATTTTGGAGGTAGGGACTTTTTAATAATGACATTGCTACCAACTTCTAATTTTACACTCTCCTCCTCTTAAATTTTCCTCTGCTTGGTGACCAAATCCTTCATAAATTTAGCATATCTACACATTTTCTCCATAACCTTTGTGAAACGTACGTTGATCTACAACCTTTTGGTAGTATCTGCTGGTGAGCCAGAGGTGTTAAAGGTCAGGTTGGGGGTTCGATTCCCACTGGCAACAACCCACCCAGTATGAATGGATGGAAAAGGGTGATGGGTTGGGGTGCATTGGGCTGTAGTAACCTGACAGCCTCTGGGGCCCGAGGAGGGGTAGCCAGGGATGTTACAATTTACATATATTTCATTTTTTCTACATTCTTTTTTTCACCTTCATCACTCAACTCTATTTTTCCGCCCAGCACTTCTTTCTCGTTCAACTATTTTCATTCATACTTATCCTTTCCCTTTTTTTTTTTTCATTTTATCCACTCAAGTTGTCTCTTATTCCCTTTCCTATCATAGTACCTTGTCTGGTTGTATAGACTTGGAATGCTCCTTAGGATTCACTTGAGTGTTCGCTGAACAATGTCTTTCTTGATGATCAGCTAATTGCTTTTCTATTTGCCCAACTTGCACTTACAAATTTCTAATGGATTCCTCTGTGTTCTTTTGAGTGGTTGTTGCAACTTGAATGAATTGAGCCAGAGTGATCAAGGTCGTACCCAATCAAATAAAATACCTTAAAGTAGTACTTAAGAAGTGATCCTAAGGTCGTCTCCTAGGATCAATATTTTCATTCAAAGGTTCCAGATGTAACATGTGAGGGGTTGGTAGATTCACAAAAACACAATTAAAATTGCAGTTTAAAGGTTTAATAAAGTAGTAGCAAAAACAACGTTGATCCCATGATTCGAATGAAATTCCACAAATATAGGTCACGAAACTAATTAGTTCATTCAACTCTCATGAACATCGAAATTAAACAACTAAGCGAAAATTAAAAACGAGTTCAATATGCAATTAAGCAAAACACACATTCATTCAATATGTAAAAGTTTGGTTAAGAATGAACACAACCCAAAAACACAATGATCCATTCTGCAAATTAAGCATAAGTAGAATGTTCCATCCATCAAGCATAAAAACAGAATCTTAATGGAGAGTAAGACAGAACCCAATGAAATAAAACATAAACCTCAAGGTTTAAATTCATTATGTGTAAGGAATCAACACACACAATTAGTTCTCCATGAAATTTGAATTAGAACTCAACCCAAAACGAAATACAATCATTCAAATGCAAGAAAATATTACAGAAATGTAAACCAACAACAAAGCATAAGATGAAAATGTGAACTAAGCAAGAAACATGAAAACCCAAGGTTGGGTGTTGTTCTAATATGACAACAAAATTGATAAAGCTTCAAAGAGTGCATAAATTACAAAATCCCCAAGTAGATATTGGTTCAAGGTGTAAAAAACGTAAAAAAATGAAGTATATCCTCAATCGGTCTTCAATGGTGCTCCTGAAATGTGAAGAATAGTTGCTGGAAACAAATGCCAAGGTTTTGCACCTAAAGCGCTAAGAAAGCTCGTGGTCACATCAATTTTGCCACTCATAATTACAAAAATGCCATTCTCTACCCATAATGTTGGCCCAATAATATGGACAAGTGTATTAACATGGCACAGACGTGGCAATAATGTGGGAGTGTCATGACAACTCTCTCTTCATCAAAATATTTAGTGTCCAAGCTCCAAAACTACTTCACAAAAAATACCTTAAAATAATTACAAACAAAAATTAGGAATAATTGTTTGGTAATGCAGAAAGGGTATTTGGCAGCGGTTATTTTTGCTATTCTACCCTGGTTTCAAAATCGAGACATATAATGTCGAGGTCAAAAAGGGTCATTTATTGGCCTTGGGTGTTACCCGTAGCAGAAACTCATCTTTCTGCCTCGGTTCTAATGAGAACCGAGGCCGTATACTCCCTTTCTCTACGTCGGTTCTGATGAAAACCAAGGTTGTGTGTCCTGTTAACTTTTTAAATTAAATTCTTCTTTTTGGTTACTACCACATTTTTTAACTTGCATATTTTTTCAGAAAACCAGACCAAACTAGAACATAAATAAAACTATAAAAACTATATTCTACTTCGGGTATTGAGGGAATCGAGGCAGAAAAACTAGCAGGAATTCCAAAAATTTCACCGCGCCATTATATGCTTCAGTAACCTTATAACCTAGGTCTATAACGCGAGTTAAATAGTCAAAACGACACTAGTGGTAGGTCTAACAATGCTTGAAAAACTGCTTGGCCCATGTTGCTACACGTAATCTCCCAACAATCTCCTCGGTTCTATATGTTATGCCATGATTTCCACTTAATTATATGGATTTGAGCTTTGATAAGGTTAGTTTTTTTATATCTGTTGCGGCTTAAGCTGTGTCTGCAGCATATTTTTCCCATTTCTGTGATTATTTTTTCTTAGAGATTTCTCTATTTTTGGATCAAACAATAATGTTCCTTTCTCTCCTTATGGCATGCACAACAACTCAAGATCAATGAGCATAGCAGATTGAATGTTTATAACAAAATAAAATAAAAAATAATGCACAGATTTACACAAATATACAAAAAACATTAAGGTAATTACACACTAATCTAATTTAACACAAATTCCCAACAACGACACCAAAAACTTGTTTGCACCTAGATGAGGGTCTTACTTTTCTAGCAAGTATACTTGATATTTCCTTGCAATGAAGGTTTCTTAAAATGTGGCTCAGCGCCAAATTTTACTTTTCTCAATTCAACTTTCTAGCTTGAGTTGCAACTTTTAGAGCTTAGCACCAACTTCATAATTTCCTTCATTGTACCCGCAAAAGCAACACAAAATATATCAAATTCCACTTTTTATATTTTCTCATAACCATATATTTGTTGTTATGTGCAATTAGTGTATACAAACCCTAAGCAAAGACAGGGAGGATGGTCCTCATCTAGCGTCCATGTTATACTGGAGGTCCTGGCGATTGCCCGCGTCAATGTTAGTCGTGGCAACAGTTGTTGATGTGTTGCGGCTGCGACGATCGACAACGTGCAGACTTCACCAGAGATGGAAGCCCAATGGTGGAGAGGAAGAAGTGGAAACATTTCCAACCTAAGAAGAAGATGGTGAATCAGGAGCGTGTAAGTTATATTAATTACAACTATTAATATAATCTATAGTAACATTTATTTCAAAAATTTTAGAATATACTTATTAATATAATCTAGAGTAACATTTTTATAATTGTAACTAATAAAATGTTACTAAAAGTGAAAAATGTAATAGTGTTTGTTCTTGTTTACCCTTAGAATTTATTTCTTATATTCCTTTTTATTTCCTTTTTATCATTTCTTAACAAGTTGTGCATGCATGCGTGTCAAAACATGAAAAAATTGTTTTTTATCAAGGGCTTAGTTCAAATTGGCAACAATGATCCTTACACAAAAGATTGTGTCATGAAACTTAGTGGCGGCATGGCGGCACGGTGATTTCAAAACGGCTGTTCCTAGTGTAGTGGAACTGGACATGATGATCACCGAAAATATGATAATCTCTCCGAATGTCCATCCAGCCATGAGTGATTCTGGGAAACTCGACGTCCAAGTTATAGGTTACGAAGTGGATTTGGCCTTTGTTGTCGACTAACTCCCATTCATCAACCAGTTCATCCTCGAAAGCCACCCCAAAATGGCGATCAATATATGCAACGTTCTAATTTCAACAAACATCAGTGATGGCAATTAGAAACACAATATTAGTGCTTAAAAACATTATAATATGGGTCCACAACTGTACTTACCACATATGCGACGTGAATTGTGTTAAATGTCCATAATATATTGATGTTGTTGCCGCTGCCCGTGGGTGCCATATCTGAACAAGAATGTGGGTCAAAAAGTAATGTACAAACAAAAAGAGGTAGGGAGATGACTTCCCGCAATGTGCGTCAAGAGCACTTCAATTCCCCAATGTCCACACGAAACACATTAAATAGACACTTTAACGACCATTGAAGGAGTTTAAACGTTTGACCGCATTTATATTTGTTAGGTGGAAGTTGATGTGGTTGAAGAAAACGGTTGCGCACAATATTGAATGTCATTATGACGCAAACGGTGGCAGTATGGTTCAATTGATTCAAATAGAAAGGCAAACGATGGGATTATGCAATATTAATTAATTTAAATATTTCGAAACCACTGACAAACATTCAATTAAGGTCTTAAATTCCTTTAATATTTTGCATCACAAAAAACACAACTTGGACGAATATATTGTTGACTCTTTACAAAAGTTAATAAACAACTAACTAAAGATAATCCAATCTGCTTCTTCGTGATAATCCTCCTCTAGCATTCTTATACAACCAAGGTTGGATATCTTCGAAATATTTTTGTGGTGTTGGTGGACGTATGTCCCTTGTTTGTATGAACAGTTCTATGTCAGTCGAAGTGCATGGATGAATGACATGTTTACTTATACGTTGAACATCCTTCCACCTCTGAATCATTTGGACTACATCGCTATCACATTTGATTTCAACTATGTCATGAAACAAGCAATTCTTCACAACTTTAACCGCGCGATGGTAGCTAATTTCAATCACTTCTTTTCAATCCCCGCACCCAATTCCATGTGAGATTTTATCCAATAGGTGAGTGAATTCCGCGCGACAAACTTTTTCCTTCAAACTCCTTAATGTGGTGTTGTTTGCAATTCGGAATAGAGTTGGTGTAGGACCTTCGAAATGAACACCATCTTCGCATTGTTTCATTTCTGCATTTGAGTAAATTTATGCCAAATACGAGTTTGAAATATCTTATCCAGCATCAACACTTTCCAAGTCTTCCATTTCATCGAATTATTTTTTTCCCACAATGATCTACTAATACAAAAGGCAAACAATATGAATGTAAAATAATATTTCGAATAATTAGACAAGTAAATCTGATAATTTGCAAAGAACCTATATGTGGGTACAGCTGCAACGTTGGAGAGTGAATGCATTGAATTAGTTGCTTCTATTTGTAGGCACATATAATTTTATTTTTTGAAAACATTAAACGTTGTAAAAAACAATATTTCCCTTCATTAACTTATTGCAAAAGTTAAGTTATCCGCCGCCTTTATTTCCCACCTACCTCTTGTCTCTGTTTCATTGCCCCTCTGTTTCATTGTCCGAAGTGTATTATATTGTTGTTCCACCAATGCTTCATACTCCATCAAACATTAATGATTTCAACAACCAGGTTGGCTAAGATGTGCATAAATGCACATCTACTGAGCCTAGACAACATGTCGTCACTGTTGCGGAAAGGTTATCTGCTCATTTATTAGTTTATTAAATACTGTCATTATTATTAACGTTTAACAGCTTTGACCTAAATAAAAACTCATAAAAATCATTACTTTAATGGTGGAACTGAAATGCAATGTACAAGAATGTTAATTTAAAAAGAAATGTTTGTATGCGCAATCTGCGTGGTTACTATTTGCTTTGGTGGATGTTATTTTTTTTAACTATTTTTCATTTAAATAATACTAACAGGGTCAATGTGATGACTACATGCCAAGATGTTAACCCAATATCTCTTGAAGACATTTCTTTATTTGAAGATACTCAGGTCAACAACCCATCTGAAGATATTATTAAACCTATCGAAGATAACATCGACAAAGAAATTCCTCAAGTTGGCATGAGTTTCAAAAGTGTAGACGAACTGAAGCAATTTCATAGGAACTACGCTATTGAATGTGGCTTTGGTGTCAAAATTAGAAGTTCATCAAAAGGAGAAGACAATGAGTTATGCTTCATTAAGTTAGTTTGCAATCGTGAAGAGAAGTGTCACTTCGCAATTCCTCCAGAATTAAAAAGTCTCCCAACACAGAGAAAATAATGTTATGCCAGAATTAGCGGTGTGAAAAAGGAAGGGCAGTGGTATATACGCAACGTTAACAATGTCCATAACCACGACCTTAGTCCAAAAAAGTCGAGGTTGATATGTGGAAACAAAAAAATAACCATGCAGGTCATGAGGACACTAGATATGAATGGTGAAGTTGGTGTGCTCATTAACAAGAGTTTCCAGTCATTAGTTTGTGAAGCAGGTGGCTTTGAAATTGTTCCATTTGTTGAGCGTGATGTCAGAAATTACATCGGAAAGCAACGCAAGAGATTATGCAAGGATGGTGATGCCCAGACTCTGATAACACACTTCTTAAACATGCGACAATTGAACCATGACTTCTTCTATGACATTGAGTTGGATTCAAATGATCGCATCTCAAACATTTTTTGGGTTGATGCGCGTAACCGTGCAGCATGCGAAGAATTTGGAGATGTGATATCATTCGACACAACTGATTTGACCAACAAGTATAACATGCCATTTGCACCATTTGTCGGTGTTAATCACCACGGGTAGTCAATATTATTAGGATGTGGATTCTTGTCATCAGAAGATACATCCACTTTTGTTTGGCTATTTCAGAGTTGGCGTCGATGCATGTCCAATCAGTCACCTGACGGAATTGTCACAGATCAATGCAAAGCTATGCAAAATGCAATTGAAATTATTTTTCCAAATACAAGACATAGATGGTGCCTTTGGCACATAATGAAAAAAATTCCCGAGAAGCTCCAAGGGTACTCCCAATACAAAGGAATTAAGTGTGAATTAAAGAAATTGGTATACGAAAGTGTGAATGTCATTGACTTTGAAAGTGGTTGGTCTCAATTCTTGATGAAATATGAATTAGAAAACAATGAATGGCTAGGAACATTATATGAAGATAGATCTAGATGGGTATCGGCGTACTTCAAGAGCAATTTTTGGGCTGAAATGTCAACCACACAGTGAAATGAGGGCCTAAATGCCTTCTTTGATGGATTTATCAATTCCAAAACCACATTGCATCAGTTTGTTGTGCAATATGATAATGCACTAAGACACAAAGTAAAAAAGGAATGTGAAGCTGACTTTGCGTCAATCAACACAACTATTTCTTGCGCAACTCATTCCTTGATAGAACGTCAGTTTCAACAAAATTACACAAATGCAAAGTTTGAGGAGATCCAAAACGAGTTTAGATCCAAAATGAATTGTGTAATAAAAAATGTAAATGTCAATGACTTTGTCTCCAATTACGTGATGCTGCAAGAGTGTTTGTAGATGGCGATTGTGCAAACAAGTACCATAAAGTTGTATACAATTGTCAAACTAAAACAATCAGTTGCACTTGCTTATTGTTTGAGTTTCACGGGATACTAGGCCTCCACTGTTTGGTAGTATTAGCCCAAGAAGAAGTCAGAACTGTACACTCAAGATACATAATACCTAGGTGCAGTAAATTGATTCGAAGGAGATACACTTCAATGAGAGCCACTTACAACACAAAAAGTGATGATTCGCAAATGCTCAAGTACCAAACACTGCGCAAAGAATTCTTTGAACTTGCAGATGTCACATGCGAGACTGAATCTAGGACTGAAATTTTGTTTAATCAAATGAAATCCTTACGCAACAGCACTGGATAGTGTTCTGCGGTTATGCAGAACCAAAGTAACTGCCCCACACTCGTTGGAACAATTAACACAACTATGTGGAGCCCCATTGCTGTGAAGAGAAATGGCCGCCCACGTGTATTAAAGATGAAATCAGTCGTCGAGAAGGTTGCCAAGAAAAAGAAGTTTGCCTAACAAAATTTAAAAACACACTACAATACTCATGTAAGTCATTTGTGCTTAATAACCGTTACCATTTTTTTAGTATGCCACCAACAACATTCAAATAATTTGTATCCACCTATGGATGCTCATGTCTGCAATTACAACAAACATTCTAATACTCAAGGAACAAATACACCTAAATGGGTTTGTTTACACAACATTTACTAGGTTCCACGGTAAATTATTACTTCCACTTCGTTGGCTGACTGTTCTTTAAATATGATGCAGAATTCAAGTGTTCTCAATTCAGGTTTCATGTCCTTATTAACCTCGCTTGAAACCAATGAGTTACACACTCAAATGTCTGCAACATCGTCGCAATTATGGTATAGTTATATAATATCAATTTTGTTAATTATTTACTCTATTACATCAACCACAACGTAACAAATTATATTCCTTTTTGCAGATTGTGAGTTGAATGGATAACAAATTTTTTGGTGTATAGGACGTTGTCATGATTGAAGTCTGATGACATTGACAAACACATTATAAGTTATGTGGTTGTTGTTTGTCAATGACATTTGATCATTTTTGCAATGAAAAAAAAACCAGAATTATGTATTTTGTGCAGTATTTGCTTTTCTTGGATTCAATATGTGTGTTGTTTATGAACATTTTTTGAACAGACAACATGTTAGTGCAAAACAGGATATGCAATTTTTATGATAGTCATTATTAAGGACAATTATCTTCTAACATTTCTGAACTTCATTGCTTTTTATTGTTAAATCACTCCATTGTGGTGCCACAATAATTCAGCCTATCATTCCTAAGTCATATGAACCACCTAAAAATGAGTTCCATAAATGTTTTTTTATAATACAATAACTGTCTTTTTCATATGTGCTTTATGTAAGAAGAACATGTCAAAAATTTCGTTGACCAACAAGAATTTTTTATTTTTGTTAAGATTTTAAATACATAAATTATTGATCTTAATAATGTAACAACAACTAAACAATGATTCTCAAGTCATATGAACCACCTACAAATGAGATCCATAAGTGATTTTTTACAATACAATGACTACCTTTTTCATATGTATTTTATGTACAAAGAACATGTCAAAAATTTTGTTGACCAACAAGAATTTTTTATTTTTTCTTAAAATTTTAAATACATAAATTCTTGATCTTAATACTGTAACAACAACTAAACAATGATTCTCAAGTCATATGAACCACCTACAAATGACTTCCATAAGTGTTTTTTTACAATACAATAATTGCCTTTTTCAAATGTACTTTATGTACAAAGAATGTGGCAAAAATTTCGTTGACCATCAAGACTTTTTTATTCAGTTTTTTTTAATTTGAAATACATCAATTGTTGATCTTAATATTGTAACAACAATTAAACAATCATTCCCAAGTCATATGAACCACCTACAAATGAGTTCCATAAGTGTTTTTTTACAATACCATATATAACTGCCTTTTTCATATGTACTTTATGTAGAAAGAACGTGGCAAAAATTTCGTTGACCACCAACACTTTTTTATTTAGTTTTTTTTTTTTAATTTGAAATACATCAATTGTTGATCTTAATACTATAACAACAATTAAACAATCATTCCCAAGTCATATGAACCACCTAAAAATGACTCCTATAAGTGTTTTTTTACAATACCGTAATTGTCTTTTTCATATGTATTTTATGTACAAAGAACAAAAATTTCGTTCACCAAGACTTTTTTATGTAGCTTTTTTTTAATTTGAAATACATCAATTGTTGATCTTAATATTGTAACAACAATTAAATAATCATTCCCAAGTCATATGAACAACCTAAAAATTACTTCGATAAATGTTTGTTACAATACCATAACTGCCTTTTTCATATGTACTTTGTGTACAAAGAACAAGTCAAAAATTTCGTTGTCCAAGACTTTTTTATTTTTTATTTTTTTAATTTGAAATACATCAATTGTTGATCTTAATACTGTAACAATAATTAAACAATCATAGCCTAGTCATATGAACCACCTAAAAATGACTTCCATAAGTGTCTTTTTACAATACAATAACTGTATTTTTCATATGTAATTTATGTACAAACAAGGTGGCAAAAATTTCGTTGACCACCAACACTTTATTTTTTAAATTTCAAATACATAAATTCTTTATCTTAATACTATAACAACAACTGAACAATGATTCCCAAGTCATGTGAAGCACCTAAAAATTACTTCCATAAGTGTCTTGTTACAATACAAATATCACTCACATCTCAACTAGAGCCTACTAATATCTCCCACAAGACATGTCTTCTTAAAATTCAATAAGTGTCTTTCTGAGATGTGGTTTCTGTACCACAGACTTACCAGATTTATTTGCTAAATAAATTCAGTACAAATCACCACAAAGACTTTCGAAAAGTCATTATTCATTAACTGCACCATAATAGTCAAAAACACAACAAAAGAAATTGTTCACAACTACATGTTTCATACATTTGAATTACAATTATACGTTCTTATAGTTACACAAATGAAAAGGATATTTCATTTCCATCAAACAAAACAAAATAGATAGATATTGCTGCAACTCCAACAACTATTTTGGTATCTTTTTCTTCTTTCGACTATAAACTGCAAACGGAGTTTGGATTACACAGCTTTTGAACCGTAACTGTGGATCATTCCTCATACGCACATACATATCGTTGTTGGTTACATCTTTGTCTTCTGCAGCTTCACTTGAACATGCGCTTTATTCAAATTAATAGGAGAAACAAATTCATCTTCAGTTCTTTTATTTTTCCTCTCACCAAAGTTGATTTCAACTTAGCAATCGCTCCACCAAGTTCACGAATATCTTGTTCTTACTGCTCAATTACACTCATAAGCTACTCCTTTTTTTTGGTTCCACCAGAGACACACTCTTTCCTCTTTCTTTTGTCACACTCACCATCACCTTTTGATAAAACTTCTTTCACAACTAACACACTTACTTCTTCCTTAGAAAGACAAAGATCATGCACAATCTGAAATTTAATTTCAAACAAACAACATCAATAAATTGCTAAAAGAACTTAAACCAAAAACATTGCACGAAAAAATAATAGAAAGTACCACATTATTTTTCAAACTACTTCTTATTGACACATCTCCAACTTTGTAATCAATCCAACGCAACAACCTTGGAAATTTGGATTGAATAATTGCACCTTTTCTCTTCACAAACAGAAAGTGATCAAAAGCCCATAGCTACATCATAAAATAATACAATTCATTTAAAACGAAGTTACTGATTCATAACAAAAACCCAAATGCTACAAAACATAAAATTCAAGAAAAACAAACTTACTTACCTGCAATAAATATACACATCCGACAACGTGGAAGTGCTTTCGATATAATTGCTTCTTCAAAACTACCAACCAAGTACTCATAAACCACACCACCCAGTTATATTTAACTAGATTAGTCAAATCATCTACAATTCTAAAAAGTGACACTAGTGCAGAATTCCCATTTTACCTCGCCTTATATGCCTCGGTTGGCCATGAACCGAAGCATATAATGGCGCGATGGCATTTTTGCAATTAGAGCCAAATTTTAGGCCTCAGTTCTCCAAATACCTGAAGCCAAAGAGGGGTATAGGCCCCGATTCGCTCAAAACCGGTGCCAAACAGTGGTATAGGCCTCGGTCCAGTAAGACCCGAAGCCAAAAAGTGGGTGGACGTTAGTTGTTTGGCCTCGATCCAAGGAGACCCGGTGCCAAAAGGGGGTCAATGGCTTTGGTTCCTCTAACAACCGAAGGCATAGGGTTTATTTAGGGTTCAAATATCGCGAACCCTTCTTCTTCCCCACACCAATGCCTCTGCAACTCCTTCCACTCTCTCTCTCTCTCTACTGCACCCACTGCCACCACACCCTCTGGCCACCGTCGACCTCTTCTGGCAAGTGCAACCACCACGCGAACGAGCCCTCTCCATTTCGTGTCTCTCTCTCTCTCGCTCTCTCTCTCGCGCGCTCTCACTCTCCGTTGCACCCACTGCCACCACACCCTCCAGCCACCTGCGACCACCTCCGGCCATTGCAACCACCACGCGAACGAGCCCCCTATGATGCACCTCCATTTCGCGTCTCTCTCGCGTGCTCTCTCTCGTGCCTCTCTCATCTCTCCCTTCCTCAGCTTCCTCCTCTGGCCACTAGCTTCCGCCTTGAGCCACTGTCGCGGCGTCGCCTCCGCCGGTGCACTTCCTTCTCAGTTTTTTTCCGGCAATTGTAGTACCGCCATTCCTCCAAGGTAAGTTTCTAACTCATTTTTATTTCATTTTCCATTTTGTATATATTATTTTTGAATTTCGATTATTGTAAGTCTTTCAATCATTATATATAGTTATATGATATATTTATCTATTTACTTATATCAAATCAATTTTATGTTTAGGTATTTGTCTAGTGTCACTGAAACTATGGGACTGAATGATGTATATGGG
>Ga0214543_1002916_pt1 | contig 33614 bp, 20 predicted proteins | sample CNSS2metaG_FD_160094 | JGI IMG/M metagenome (GOLD analysis project Ga0214543, IMG submission 160094) | Root nodule microbial communities from cowpea collected in UCLA plant growth center, Los Angeles, California, USA - CNSS2 | ecosystem: Host-associated > Plants > Roots > Nodule | place: USA... | reverse complement strand
GTAAAAACATGATAAAATATATTTTTTACTTTTTAAAGTACATTATAATAATATATGAAACATTAGTAAAAACATAAGATTTTCTAATTGCTTTATTTAAATAAATAATACAGTTTATTAAAAAAAAAGGATGTTACAATTAGCATCGTGTCATGTGATAATGGAAGTGACAATATCACATGTTAATGTCACACCAAATGTCATTATCTTAGTCTCCATTTGGTCTATACAGGGACGTACCTACGTTATGACCAAGGGGAGCCATGGCTCCCCCTAGGTTTTTAATTTTATATTTTGTAATATATTTATATATTTTTTAAATTTATATATTTATATATTATTTTTATTAAGTTATATATATATATATATATATATATATTATTTATGTATTAAGTTATGTATATATTTTTTAAAAATAAAATAAAAACTAATTTTATAAATCTTAGTTAATAAAGCGATTAAGGTTTTGTATCTGATCGTAGAATTTTTTCAGAGCAAACCATTAATAAAGTGTAAAAGTATAAAGAAAGAGAGATTGAGAAAATGAGATTGGAGAGTAAAGAGATCGAATAACTCATACTCACAAGATATCCTGAATCAGAATCTTAATATGATTTATGTAGATTAGATTTATGATTATCTCATTACTATATTTCTTTTAAATTAAGTTTTCCCTAAATTAGTATGAAAACTAATTTGATTTTAGTGATTTTTTTATGAAATTGGCATGAACCCTAATTATATTTTCCCAAATTAGTATTACCCTACATTATAAAATGTTGGAATTTTATGTTTCCACTTCATATAATGAATTAGTTGAATAATCTTGAATTGGAATGGAAATTAGAATACCTATTTTGCATGAATTCAATTCATTAGAAAAATTAAAAATTGAGAAGTGTTAATTGCGGTATGAGAGAGGTTTAAGTAAAAAAAAATAAAGAATTTTTTAATTAATAAATTATATATAAAAATTATAAATTGGCACCTCTGAATTTTTGGTCCAAGTTCCGCCACTGGGTCTATGTATTTGCTTTTTTTAATTCAATTCAGTCATTCATACTTTTAATTGAGTAATTGTGTCCCTCTGAACTAAGTTTAATTTTTATATAAATATTATATTGATATTTTTTTATTAAAATATATTTTTTTATTAAATATATTTAACAATATTAAGTATTTTTAAATTTATATTTTACATGAAATTTTATTAGAATTTTGTTTTGAAATTTATATTTTAATATAATTGCAATAAAACTCTCAATTTAATGTTTAAATTATGTTTTAAGCTTTTGATAAATTTAGAAACTTTCAATCAATCAAGTATCTCTAATTAATTTTTATAATTTATTGAATACGGAATAAATTTAACTTTTTGAATTGAATTACTTAACTTTTTTATTAATTTTTTCAGTTAACTTAATGGGAATATTATTTTATCATATCGCATTGTTTTATTATCGTCACATATATTATTATTATTATTATTATTATTATTATGAATGGTAGTATTAGTATTATATTATTAGTAGTACTAGTAGAAATGTTAATATTAGTATTATTTTATTATTATTATTATCAATTACTAGCAAAAGTACAGGTGCCGCGCATATGTATTCGTGAGTTAAAATTATTAAGAAATGTATAATTGATTTTTAAAATATTTGTTAAATGTAAAATTAGAAAAATAAAATATATACACAAAAAAATTAAAATAACTTTTAAAGACAAAAGAGGATTTTAGAATAATGGTTAAAAGTAAAAACTATTTACAAAATAATTAATTTTTAAAATAATAATTAAGGTTAAAATTGGAATAATTAAATGTGGACACCAAAAAGAGTATTTCTTTATATATTGTTATAAATTATATAGGAAAAAAATATCTAATAAAATAATAGTTATTATTATTATTATTATTATTACATATTGTTATTAGTAATAGTAATACAATTATTGTTATTATTCAAATTATTATTATTATTATCATCATCATTAGTATTATTACATCACTACAAAAATCAAAATAGATAATTAAAGGATGATTGGAGTAGTGGGTTAAGAAAAATGGGTCAAAATATCATTATCCTATTATTATTATTATTATTATTATTATTATTATTATTATTACAAATAGTATTAATATTATTAATATTATTATAGGTATTAGTAGCATTAATATTAGTAGTAGTGTTGTTATTGTCACTAAAACAATTGTGTTTAGTGGAGGTTATTTACGGGAGGTTAATATAACTCGGGTAAAATATTTAAATAACGGAAGTTTTAGAACCTTTGCTAAGTGCTAAAGGTTTATTTATATACCTGAGCAAAATAATATGGGTTTATTTAAAATCCAACAAGTATATACAATTTATTCATTGTTCCTCTACTTTTTATTGTTCTCTCCCTTCCTGATATGAATTGCACCATGACCCAAATAGAAGAGGACTAACATGTCACTTTACTACAATTTCTATGTGATTAGTTTGTTGAAATAATGGATCAATCATTTGTAAAATTGGTTGATCAAATTTTGTTTTCGGTTAAACAATGAATGAGTTTTAGTTTAATTTTATTTTCAAGTTGTAATGAGGATCCATTTGACAACTTAGGAACCAAACTTTGGAATACCAAGAGAACCTTTGTTGAATGTTTTTTAAAGACTTTTGATTGCCACAATTTCAATTACAATTAATCATTAAGTAATGAGATCATTGTTAGATTAAGTGGACATGTAATTGCAATTAATGGGTCTTTTATAATTCTACTAGCTAAAGCTTTTGTATTAGAGTATATATTTTATGTCAGTGAGAGTGGTTATCCTAAGTAGTTCTTGAGTGATTGAATAACTCCTCAGTCTTATCACATGTCCTTTATACCTTTTGTGTGTTTAAACTTGTAGCCTTATCTTTCATCATTAGAAATGTGATTTCTATCGATTTTTACTTCATATTCTTATCTATTTCTATTTTATCGTTTTAAATATCTTTCAAAAATTTTTGCTTATTAGCATTCTGACCTAGATAGATTTGTAAAGACAAATTCACCCATCTGGATTAACGTCATTTAATTACAAAATGACGTCATTTAATCCACCCCTCTGAGTTCATTTAGAATTCAAACTTTTTCACTAAAGAATAATTTTTTCTCACTTTGTGTATCAACTTTCCCTTTATCTTTCTCACTTTACCTATCAATGTTTCTTAATAATTTCCTCATGCCTAGTAATCATTAAACACAACTTCATAAAGTGTTTCCATAAGAAAACATTTGATATACCATCATAGTTGAAATAGTTGTTTGTACATGTTGAATTTGATTTGCTCCTACACTTATACTCAACAACGAATCTTAGTTGTGAACTACGGGGCCACCCCCCCCCTCCATTTTATTTTTTTTTAAAATATAATGATGAAATGAAATTAGATAATTTTTATTTTTTTGGTTATAAAGTATAATATTTATCGTTAATAAATAATGAAATATAAAATTAAATTAAATAAAGAATAAAAAAATTTATTAAGGTATTTTTTATGTTTTGTCTCATTCACTTATAAGTTTATCACATATCGTATAATCTTTCACTGTACCATTGTCTTTTTTTTAACAAAAATAGAAAGTTAGACACAAATTCATTCTCTATGCTTTCATTTTCCCATTTGTTCTCTTTCCTTCTTGAAGATAAAAAAGACAACTCTTTATTGTCTCTTGATAGTGAAATGTTAGTTCAATAGTTATTATTTTTTTGCATCTCATGATTTTTTTTGTATATTTTTTTCCTTTATGAATATAAAAGGAAAATTTATGTACTTGATATTTTTTCATAACCATTTTTTACCAAGCGAGAATTCAAAAATTTGCAAGATGACTCAAAGTTGGAAAACCCACTCGCCCATCGAGAGGACATGCTCACCCGACGAGAATTGCTTGTCTAGTGAGGAAAACACTTTGTAAAAATTAATTTTGGCACTCGCTAGATGAGTCGTTTGCTCGCCTAACAAGTTTGCACGACACAAAAGATCAAACTCCGAAGTTTTAGTCAAATTCTAAAAAGCACAACATACTAGAAGAGCCAAACTCAATTATACCAATTAATATGCATCCAACAAACCTCTTGATTTTTCATAGCACATACACGTCAAGACATGTAAAAATTAGGGATTTCTCCCCTTCCACTCGAGGAATAAAATCAATAGCTCATGGATCAAATCACCCATTATGCATCATAACAAATAATACCCATAACACAAATTCAAAATGCAAACAACAAATTTGGCAGAAAAGCCATCATACAATTTGTGAAAACTTGGCTTCCTTCACCTTTGAAGATAAACTCGAACTCTGAGAAGGCACCTTCGAACTCGCAAAAATTTCACCTCGACCTAAGACAACAGAAAACAATTCGATTGTGCCCACACAACCATTGATTAGAAGAGATACAAGATGGCAACCAAAAAGGCATATGTAAGCAAGAAAGACTTACACGCACTATAAAGAGAAAAATTGACTTACACGAAACAAGAAATTGATCGGTAGGAATCGAAGACCTTGTCCCGAGGAACAACCTAACGGTCTCGGTATGAGCAAACAAAGAATGAAAATTCAAAGATAGAGAAGAAGGAAGTGGAGTTGAGAGAAAGGAAAAAAAGTTATAGATGCTTTTCAAAACAAAAGGCTTAAAATTTAGAGTTATTTAGGAAAAAAAATTACAAGATTTTATAATAGTTATGGTGAAAATCAATGTTTAACTTCTAGCAAAATCTAATTCTTCACTACCGATAAAAAATTATTTAAAAACTGAAAATAAAACGTATTGAATCTGTTTTCCATGTTCAATAAAATGAAAGTATACACAAAATATGTGTCATACATTATTAAAATCATAATAAATTTCAAAATAACTAGGAGATTGAACTAAAAAAATGACTAGAATAACTTTTTCGTTTATTGTTCGAAACATTTATCCTATATTTAAAATTACATATATACTTTCTAAAGTTTTTATTTAACTTTGCCATTGTCCTCAACAATGTGTTGAAATTTCTTAATTAATTTTATTTAGTTGTATTCATATTAAAGTTTTGAAGTAATGAACATGTTAATTTTATCATTAAATTTTAATTTTTTTATTTCTAATGTATCATTAATTTTATCATTAGGACATATTGTCATTTAAATATTTATATATATATATATATAAGAGATTATGTTATGAAAGTGAGAATTGAGCTAAGATAATTAAAACTGAAAAACAACAACAAAATTATATAATTGACATATAAGGCAAAATAATAATTTTCATTTATCCACATAATTATTCTACATTAGTTATATCTAATTAATTACCAAACATTTTTTACATATTTAATAATAAAAAAATATAAACCATTAAATACATTATAACGAATATAGATATAGTCATTATTGGTTCATATTGAAGATAAAATTTAGTTACCATGAATATATATTATTTATACACTAAAAATCAAAGAGAAAAGAAAAAATACATTTAATTTGTTTTCTTATTAATTACTTATTAACGTTTATAATACAAAAGTATTTTTTTTAATACAGGTCAACATTGTTGAATTTTTCTGTATTATAACACACAACTTTTGTTATTATCGTGTGTGATTAAAATTGATGAATAGAATTTCTCCTGCCTAAACGAAAAGAAACTTAGTTATAAATGAAATGACTATCCTTGCTTTATATTTTTATTAGACTTTCATATTTTTAATTTCTTACTCGACATAATTTCCTTATTTGAAGTAATTTATTATTTCGAAATCTACTTATAATACATTGTTTGATTACATTAAAGCAATTTATGAGAAAATTAATTTTTATAATTAATTTATACCTATCACAAGATTATTATATATACTAATGAAAGTATTGTGTTATGAACATATGTTTAATTTTTTTATAGCAAAAAATAATGAAATTATAAAAATAAATACAAATCATAATTTTTTACTTTATAAATATTTGTTTATTATAGATAAATATTTTAATTTTAAAAAATACAATAAAATTAAAAAACGAAATATATACATAAAAAAGTAAAATACTTTTATATAATTATATATATATATATATATATATTATATTATATTTCCATTTTATCTTAATTACATTTTCGAATAACGATATCATAAATCTTTATCAATTATTATATATGCAACAACTAAAAAAATAGTAACCATAAAAACATCCGCATTCAAAAGAGTCTATGTACTACTTACTACTGCCTCAATACTTTTTTACTATATTTATTTAGGGTTAAAAATTGAAATTTGAAATTACTTTATTTTTGAGATTTTGAATCAATTTAGTCACCTTCTTTTAGAAATGTATAGATTTAGTATTTTTAATCAAATTTTGTTAAGTTTATTGTTTATTTGATGTTTTAAACGTATTTTATGATTATATTTGAGTTGTTTATACTGTTTAACACATTTCCGCTTTAGTATTAAGTCAAATATTATTATCAAACATATAAACTTAACAAAATTTGATTAAAAGGACTAAATCCACGTATTTAAAAAAAATAAAAGATTAAATTATCCAAATTTTCAAAGAAAAACTAATTCAAAATTTAAATGAAAATTAAAGAATCAAAAATATATTTAACCTTTTAATTTATAATATTATTTCTTTTAACACTATTTTTCATTTGAATTATAAATTACGTATACATATAAAAAATAATAATTTATATATTTTTATTTAAAAAAATATTTATAACTATATACTTATAACTATATATATATATATATATATATATATATATATATATATATATATATATATATATTACACACTTACTATTTTTATTTTCTCTAATTGTTTGACTTGTCATAAAATTCATCCACATCTCCAAGATATTTTTTCCTTATCACAACCTTCATATAGTTATGTCATAAAATTGATAATTGAAAAATTTTCTTAGATCTTTAAGGTATTTTTTATTTTATCATACTCTTAATTATACATTTGTTTTCTTTTTGTGCGATTCCATTCAATGGTCTTTCAAATTGTTTCTAAGACATATTTGATTATTTTTTTAATATTTTTAGTCGTTATTTATTTTTATTATGTATAGTACTATTTTGATATTTTGATACTTTTATATAATTATTTTTATTTTCTAACTCATTATCATTCGTGTAATTTTATCATTATAATTGTATAAATTAACTTTATTCACTATGAAATAATAATTTAATGTAATTGTCATGAATCCCTTTTATCATCATTCAATATATATATTTAAGTTCAAAAGAGAAAAAATCTATGTTAAAATTTTATTATTAATAGTTTAATCTTTCTTCTTTGTTGATTTTGATTAAGTAATGTATTATAACTTTTATTAGAATATTAAAAAAGAAATTTCATTAGAATTTAAAAAATTAAAATAAACAGACATTTAAAATATTTTTTAATTTGAATATTTGTTTTCTTTTTATATTTTCTCAAAAGCATTTTTAAATTTTGTTTCTTATGAAATTTTATGTGGTATTCTAATTTGAAAGATATACAATTATAATTTCTTTTGAAATATTTGATATTAAAGAAACAAACATCATTGATTATTTGATAATATTATGTATTATTTTACCGTAATTTTGTATTATTTTATAAAATTTAATTATTTAATATTGAAACAACAAGAACATGGAATGGGTACGAGTACGAGTATATATTCGTTACTCGGTAGGAATAAAAATGAAACAAAAATTTGATATCAGTCGAGTTTGGATATAAAAATGAAGATGAATTTTTTCTCTATAAATGAATGTGGGATAGTGAAATCCATCCATACTTCACTTGTCATTCCTACCTAGGACTACATATAAATAGTGTTTTGTGACGAGAGAGACATCTAAAATCCAATCATACAAAATGAACTAATAAAAAACTAAATAGTTAATCATTATTTTTCATATATATTATCCCTTTGAATAACGAAAAAGCTTCACAAAATTTCCAAACATAATTGTGAAATTAAAATTGAATATTTGAGTAAATGCTAGTATTATTACTGAATACAATCTAAGTTAGTACAACTAAAATTAACTGAAAAAACGTTTATTTAATGCATAATGCGAAGCTCATGAATACTTGTGGTATTGAACGAATAGACACCAATGTTAGAACCACAAAAGAAGCATATCTGATTACAAACCTTCATGCAGGGTGACATATTATGAAGGATGAGAACATATGATCACAACAGAGAATAGTTCGCATGAATGATGAAACTTTACAATGTGCTGCTACACTGAGAAACTTCACCTTATGCTTATATATTTGATTTGAATGTGTAATAAGAAGTTTGATTCCATCTTAGTAGGTTAAAATCTTGCAATTTGTAGAAGTCATGTTTGTTTAAGATGTAATTAGAGATTGAAATCCAATACAGATATTTCTTTTGGTTATAATCAACCCTTTTCTTTTTTTACTGCTACAATTTACTAATTCACTAAACATTCAAACCCTTACGTAGCTTCATCTAAATACCCTCACTCACAAAACCTTTGAAAGTGCAACAACTACATTCTCTTCTCAACAGCTTAGCACTGTAACTGTCCATTTATCAGAACAACATTCTCAGAAACCCCACCACCTCTGGCCCCACAGTATCAAGCACTATAAAATGTGCTAAAATGGAAACAAACATATATAACTTGTACATTCTAGAAGTAAAACAAAACTGTACATAAGGCTTTTAAAAGAAGAGAGTTTATTATGAATTTGGTCCCGTGTGAGTTTATTCTATCAATTTGCTTCAAATTAACATTTTAGTCCTTTTAACTAAACTAGAAGGAAACACTAAACAAAATTATAAAATTAAAGGACCCACACATACATAATTAACAAGTATTTTCTAGCTAGAATTGAATTCATTCTCTTGTGCAAGGTAATACTGGTTGTCATGTGATAGACTTCATGAAATTATTGGATGACATTATAAATTTTGGGTGATTCTTCACATATATGGAAAACCAGAACCCAAAGAAACAGAAGAGAAAAAGAAAAGCAGCCATCCTCAGCCACACGTACACCCTCGTCACTGATCTCTAAAATCCAACACCCTTCCTTCCACTAACCTTTAGCATAAGAGCTGCACCACATCGATCCAATTTTTCAACGTCAAAACGCATAATCAAATAGTAATAACTTCATCAACTCTTCCATTGTTTTACGTACAAAATCAGTCAAAATCTTACATTGAATGAACTCAACAGAAAGAAAATGCATGAATGAGAGTAATAAAGAGAGAGAGAAGATGTACCCGACTGAGATCTACAAACCGGAGAATCTTCAAAGCGAGAGAATGAAAGGTGTTTAAAGGCAAGACCGATATCGATAAGAATGACTCCGGAGGAAGGATCGGTGACGATGATATCTTTGACAGGTAGCCACAGGAAAAGCTCTTGCCGAGACATCCCTTCCAACACCTTCAGTTGTCCGAAACTTAGGTTAGCCCTCACCACGCTGTCAAAGAACACCCTGGTCTCGTACTGAGCCAGACAGGGACGATCCAGGTGCACCTCCAACCGACCGGTTCGGTCCAAATCGTATGACCTCACACTCTGAGGGAAGAGCCCCGCCGGCAACCCATGCCTCCGGAGCACCTTGTGAAGATCAGATGAATGTTGTGGTGTTGCTGTCCCACTGAGAGGAAGAAGGATCACGATAACAACAAGAAGAAGAGAGAGGGGTGTCGATATGGGAACAGCAGAAGATCTGAGTGTCAGTGACATCGTGGTGACGATGATTGAGGACACCGCTTTTGGGATTTTAAGGTTTCATTTTGATGTTCGAATCTAAACTCGATGTGATGTGATTGTGTGTGTCTGCCAGAAAGGACACTCGGCAGAGTTGTCAGGATCTGAGTTGGCATCATGATGCGAGATGACCATAATACCCTTCCCTTGTATTTGTGTCTGATTCGTAGAAGAAACCAATTTCTTTTACCGAGTCACGGTCCGATCGATCGACCCGCCTGGTCTGTCTTGTTTCATAACTATCAGTAAAAGCCATGAATTTCAAAATGCTAAGCTGGAAAAGGAATAAAATTAAATTCGTTAGGTAGTGACGATGGACGTTAAAGTTATATAATAACTGCAAGGTTTAAAGATTATATTTTTAAAAAACAACACTTTAAAGTCTGCAGCATTTCCAACCTACAATTTTAAACTGATTATTAATTCTGCCATTATGGTCTTATAGTTGAATGTGACTTCTCATTAAGTAACTATGTGATACTTAATTTTGGTCATATTTAGATTAAAGTGTATTTTGATTTTGATCTTTCCTTGTATAATTGTATAATTATACTCTTCTAATGACTTTTTTCGATTTTATAAATGGTAAAAGTAGATGAGAGAGGATTTAAGTGGGTTTGTTTGCATCAAATGAAATCTCAGTCCTTGATTAGAAATAAGAGGACGGTATTAAGTAATAAAAATAAAAAAAAAAGGTAGGTCTGAAGTTTCAAATGGGGAGATTTTCGTGGGACAAAAACCATGTGAAATCTTACCTGAGATATGACTTTTCTTTTCTTTTCTATTGCTACTTAGTCTTAGACCATTAAATCATTTAATTTGTCTGAATTATAATGAAAATAGGATTTAATTAAGTTTTAAATTCTTTCATAGCATTTTTAATTAAACTTTTATTAAAAAAAATATCTATTAAGTATTCTATTTGTTATATATTTTTAATTGAGTATTTATTATTTGTAGGTAACATGTATTTTTATTTACTTGTTTTCGTGTGTCACTTATTTATTTTCTTCATGTGTTAAAAAAATATGAGATATTCTGATTATTGTAAAATAATATTATGGTTATTCTAATATTTACTTTTTTTTTACTAAGTGAATGATGTGACACTTATCTATGCCTTGTCATGTGAAGATAAGTAATAAAATGATATACAAAAAAGTTAAACTATAAAGATTAAATTGAAAAATATAAAAATTTGTAATAAATAGACCACAAAATTAAATAAAATTAAAAATATCTAAATTTATTTGGAACTTAAACTTAATTAAACCTAAAAACACAATATTATATACGTACTATGATTAAGTTACATAAATAATATAAGTTTCCAATAAATTAATATTTTAACGTTTATTAGAATTATTATTTTCACTTTTAGTTTCAATTGAACATTGAATATGTATTCTTTTTAAAAACAAATGGTGACATATCATAGTCCCTCTTATATGATTATAAAAGTTCTATCCAACAAGTTTCTTCATTACTGGGATTAATCTAGGTGATTAAAGATTAAGCTTGTGATGCACTTAGTTATGATTTTTACCAAGAAGATTTGTTTCTGAATTAGGTTGGAAATGGGTTGATATTGACTAAGTAAACAAATATGTTGTGGATTTAACCCAGGGTCAACTTTATTCTCTAAACATAAGGGACAATTACTTCTTGTAGTCATCAAATTTCTTCTCCCACCTCGTCAAAATGCTTCCGGAAATGCTTTCCAGTGAATGTTTTCTTTCAAAACAAAAAATTTCAGAATTATTTATTGTGTTTCAGGATATGGTGCATGAAGTAATTTCCAAATAAGTGTTATTTTATTAACCCACTTAATAGATGGGCTAAAATTGTCCCGACCCCAAAGTCCTCAACTAAAGTGCGGCATTGCTTCCAGCACCCCACTTGTTTCTTACTGTACCCCATAAAAGTTAATATACCATTTTATCCTTCATTAAAATATTATTACAATTCCTAAATATTATTAAGAAGAACAATGTACCCCATAAAAGTTAATATACCATTTTATCCTTCATTAAAATATTATTACAATTCCTAAATATTATTAAGAAGAACAAAGTATGCGAAACTTGTCAAAAGGAAAGCAAATCAAAATATCTTTTAAATCTAAAAACTTTGTTTCAACTAAAAGACCTTTGGAATTACTTCGTATAAATATATTTGGACATTTACAAAATCAAACAAATTGACCAAACTAAAGGCAAAACCCTTAGTTACATACTAAACTTTCTTCACCATACAACATCCATACAACAACACGTACCAAAGCTAAGCTTGACGATCGAACTTGCAAAGCGACGATCAAACTTGCACAACAGTCAAAGTTGTAAGGTGACAAACAATGGTCAAAGTTACAGTGCGATAATGGTGATAAAATTTTAAGGTACCAATGGTGATAAAGTTACACAACGCACAATGTGGTGTGGTATGAGGGATGAGGTAAACATAGGGATACTCTGAGGGGGAAAGAGATTTTCGGTCAATGAGGGAGGGAGGGTGGGCGAGAAGGGATTTTTCGGGTCTATGAGCATGAGGGAAAAATGAAATGGTTTTCAAAATCTATTAGTTTGATACAAGGGACAGAGGGAGGGAACACGAAAATTTTGGTGGAATTTTTTTTTAATCTATTTTAGACCATATTTTCAATTTTGAGCCTATACATTCTAAAGAGTACACTTATATAAATGTAACAAGACATCATTTAGTAACTGTTAAGTCACGACCCTAAAAATGTCTATATTATATTTTGCCAATAGTTTTGTATCCGTGATCAAGTTTAATGTTGTCTAAAGTTAAAAATAAAAAGTTTTGCTTAACAACGAAATTGGTCTTTAAATTAATCTCCAATTAAATATTAATTTAGAAACCAATTCATTTTATAATCAAAATTTTGATAACTAATATTAGTGACGAGTTTAAAAACCAATTCACAAATCAATTATAGAAAATATTTTAGTTACCAATAATTTTTAGTTTATAAATTGATATCTACATTAATAATTGATCACTATAGTGACTAATTATTTTTTATCACTAAATTTTATCATTATTTAAAGATTTTATATTAATCAAAATATCATAAAACCCTAATTGATTAACCGTACTTATCATATTGATGACAATGTTGATTGATGATCGTGCATTATACTTTACCTCTCGAATGGTTAGTCGCATATGATTTACTACACTATATTATTTGTGTTTCTTTATTTAGATGTATCATTATTCAGTTATAACATTTATTCTATTTAAGTCTTGGTCTTCATCCTTAATTATGATCTACATATAAAATGTATAGGCTTTGTAATGTTTATAATAATTTTTTTTTGTTACACAAAGATTTAGCGAAGAATTTTAACGAATAAACAGAAATTATTTATAAAACGTTAATTAGAGTTGGCAACTAACCACAAAATTTCACTAACTTTTCTTACATAAAATATGAATTAGTTTAGGCCATTAACAATACTTAACCTGTCAGCATAATCCATAAAATATAACATGTCTTGGTCGACCTTCTAATATTTGAAGTTGGTGTTTGATGCTGCCTGCATCAACTTTACTCTGAATGGTTGAGTTCGAAGAGCAATATCAGAAGTGTCAGTAGCAGGGCCAGTTTTTCAATACCCAATTAATTTGGGCTTCAGTGAACTCATAACTTAGGCTTCATATTTGACCCAAAATAAATCATGGGAGTTGTATTAAATTTGTTTTATTATTGCTTATTCAAAATATTTATATCTTTTAATTAAGTTTTCGTCATTCAATTTTTTCATTAAATAAAAATATGATTGTTGTTTCATTCTATCATCTTATTTTGATGTATTAAAAAATATGAGATTTTTTTTAATATAAAATGATAAATAATTTTTATTCCTTCAATATTATTTTATGTTAATCATAAAATCTCATATTTATTAAGACGTGGAAACAAATAAGTAAGAAAATAAAATAATAATAAAGATATCATCAAATAACAAAAATAAAAAAATAAAAAACTCAATTGAAAAATGTAAAACAAATTTGAGAATCTAATATATATAAAAAATAATAAGAAATCAATTAAAAATACTTAAATTTAGTTAAGTGTTATAAATATACTATTAATTCTCTTTCTTATTTTATAAAAATGGAACCGTCTACTACTTTTTTGAATCTATTTCAACATTAACAACTCAAAATAATAATATAAATTTCAAAACAATGGTCAAACAGAGATACCAAAACGGTGGTTGAGTTTACCTTTAGTTAATGATTACTTTTGCTTGATCGTAAACGTGATGATGAAGATTATTTTTGTGTGTTAAGAAAATAAGATAAAGTTGAACAATTTGATTGTACAGCTAAAACCTTAAAAACAAAATGAACCTTTTTAATTTCAAAGGTTTAGTAAAAATATTGAAATTGAGTTTATATTTAAGTTAATTTTATTATAGCTTAATATATTTGATTTTAAAATTTATATCTTAAAATAAAAAATTGAAACCTTGCATTACCGAACAATTCTTAAGTACCCAACTTGTATTTTAATGATTGGGAAGAAGAAACAACAAAAAGTAACTCTGTGTAACATGTAAAATTGAGACTTTTTTTTCTTTTCTTTTCTAAATTTGCTATTGTTGTATAAGTACGTAGTTGATCAGAACTTGATTACCTGGGGATATTAAGATGATAATTAAGAAAGAAGCAACAACAAACAAGAAAACACACCAAACCTTGTTTTATTAACGTCAAAACAGTTTATCTATTGCCTTAACATGTTGAAGCAATTAGTATCTATAATTAAAAAATTGATTAGTTGTGCTGGTCCCTTTCTTTCTTTCAACTCAAAATTCTTTCAATTTTATCTTATATCATTACTAAAATTCTCATATTTTATAAAAAATTTTCTTACAAAAATTTGTTAAAAAGTTTTACAAAAGAAAAAACATCTTCTGTAATATTTTTTAAAATTTTAGTTGACAAATAATTTCTTCATAAATAATTATTTTTTATAAAATTATAAAATTTACAAATATTTTTTATAAAATTTTCTATACAAAATATTTTATATAAAATATTTTGAATAAAAATTGTTAATAATATTTTACAAAACCTTTTTTATAATAAAATTTATAAATATTTTTTATTTAAAAAATTAAAAAATAAAATTGACAGGAAATAACATATTTTAGTAGTGTATAAATATATCTTTTAGATTAATGCATAATAAGACAAGATGATTATTATCATTATTATCGTTGGGGTTATAAATTTGTAGGAAGTAGCAGTTTAACCTTCTATGGTGGAGCAGCTGGATTGTAGCATTTGGAAGGAGGAATTGACTAACGTTTATGACAATCATTTATAATAAAATGCTTTTGACTTTTAAACATATTATTACTTTCGCTCCCGTCATTGTGTCAGGTATTTATCACAACTTTTTTTTGTACTACTTTGAATTTTAGTAGTTAACGTAAATCATTAATTATGTATATTGTTACTTTTTAATACACCTGATGTATGTGATTTAGGTTTTACAAACAAACATATCTACATGAATCAACATGCACTCTATGTATTTAGAGTAAAATGTGATATGATATAAATATTTATATTATCTTAATCTTAATAAATTTAAATAATAAAGAAATGTATTTTTATTGTAAAATATATGTCTGAAAAACGGAAAAAAAAAATTCTCAAATCTAATATAAATACAAAATATAAAGTAAATATTTGTAACATTTTTCTTCTTTTAATATCTATTTATTTGAAATTTAAATTTTAAATTTAATTCTCATCCTTTTTTTCTCTTTTTGATTTGTAATTTGTCTTTCTTTTCTTTCTATGGATTACATCTTCATTCAATTTGACATTTTTTTATTGTATTTCTTATTTTATCAATTTCATCCTTTTTTTGTCTATTGTGTTAGTAAAGTTGGGCTTTATAGATGATAAAATGTAGTTATTCATCTACTTTCTTTTTATGAACATTAATATTCTTTAAGAGATATTTCTCTTCTTTTAATTTTGATTTTTCTTCTTCTTTTGTAATAATAAACTCCTCTCTTATAAAATATAAAACAAAATTTTTATCTTTTATATTAAGTTTGAATACTTCTTGGTTGTTTATACCTTTAATCACAATTTTCAAATGTCATCTTATGACCTATTTTTACCATATGAGAAACATTTAACAAATTTTGATTAATCTCAAGAACATATAAGATATCAACAATTAAATTGGCACTTGAATAAATTTTAAGTGCAATTGTTTGTGTACCTTTCCTAATAAGTTGTTCTTCATTTGAAATTCTTACTCTAAAAATTACGATTTGTTGAACTTTTTGAAAATTTCTTGATTATGAGTCATGTATTTGTACAACTATCTATAATTAAACCTTTTTGTAGATTTATTAGTTGTAACACATAATATTGCGAGAGGTATTTCATCTTTTAATTTGTCATTTACAATCTTTACCTCTTATTTAGGTGGTTGGGATTTGTATACCTTTTTTACATGTCCAAATTGACTACATTTGTGGTATTTTGCATTTGGCTTTTACCAATACTTGTAGTGTTGGTGATTATTTTCCTTGTAATGGAACAAAATGGAAAAACTTGTCTGTTGTTTTTTTGTTACATTTTCTCCTTTGTAATTTTTGATTGTGAAAACACTTCCATTAGTAAGAAGTACTTTTAATTGCATGATTTTCTCTCATTAATCTTTGTAGCAATTTTATCCACAAGTCTAGAATCTCCTTACCCAATAATTTTATCTTGTTAGAAATACCCAACAATTCATTCGATTATTCCTTAAATTCTTTCATCATTTGTAACTCAAATTCCCTTATCAAATTTAACACGTTCAGGTCTAAATTCTTCTCATTTTCCTTGTATTATTCTTCCAAGTAATCCTAAATTTATTTGAGTGAATTTAGGAACATGATCTTAGTGAGGATCATTAAACACCAACAAACAAGCATGACTTCACATTTTCCTTATTTGTCTTTTTCTCCTTTTACATATTAATTTGAACCATGATGGAATTTTTAAGTAACATATCAACAATGTAATCCTCTTCCACAACATCCAATAAGTCTAGATTCTAATATAAGTTTGCATTATTGTCTTTCATAAATCATAACTTTCACCATCAAAAAGTGAAATAGTAACATGTAATAGTTTTTCTTCCATTCTACACATTCCACAAGAATGATAATTCTCGATATTATTAATGGGATTCGAGTTATAGAAATATAAAATACATGTGATATAAAGGAGTTTGTCAATTTATTTTATTCATACACTCTATGTATAAAACAAAATGTGACAAAATATAAATATTTATAATATCTCAATTTTAATTTCTTTAATCTAAATAATAAATAAAAATATCTTTAACTTTATGTAAAAGATATTTATGAAAACGAAAGGTTTTCTAAAATCTAATTTAAATAAAAAGATATTAAACAAATATTCTCAATAATGATGATTGTGTGAAGTTAGTTAAACTATGTACAATAAAATTTTTATATTGGGACATATTTTCATACATAATTTTTTGAGTAAAATATTTTATTCTAACATTCCATATCGTGTCTTCTTGTTTGTAATTCATTGTTGAATGAATAAAATTCTTAGTTTGACACATACTTAACAAATATAGCAATTCGCTTTGTATGCCTATATTGTATAACCCTCTTCTTGCATTTAGACGATGGTTTTCAACAATTTCAAAAAATTAAAATACATAATATTTGAATTATTTACAATTCAATTTTCTTTATTTATTAAAATATCTTAGATTTCAGTTTTTTTATTTAGATAAATTAAATTATAATAGATATTATAATAGATAATAGATAACATATAACAGATAATGGATAATAGATATACATTTTTTTTAAATATGAAAAATATTAAACAATTTTTATATTATCAATAAATATATTTTATTTATCAAAAAATATTAATTTAAGAAACAAAAGTAGAATATATTTTTTAAAATTTAATTTAAATGACCAAGTAATTAGAAATCATTAAAGAATATAATTAAAAATAAAATAATAGTATAGAAAACAAGAATAAATATTTTAAATATGTTATTGTGTAACATAATAAATGGGTAAAAGAATACAATAACTCTTTAGAGACATGTGACACTAAAATAAATATGAATAACAAGGTAAAAAAAAAGGGTAAAATAATAAAATAACTCTCTATGATCATGTGATAGCAAAATAAATATGCGTAAAAACATAAATTAACAATATTAAATGACTTAAAAACCAACATTTGGACACTTGTCAACAAATGGGTAGTAAAGTAAATTTTTTAATTTTTTTTAGATTATAAGATATTTAATATAAACATGTTAAAGACAATTTTTTGCAAGAGAAATTTATTACATAACATTTTTTTGTATTATCAATATATATATATATATATATATATATATATATATATATATATATTTTTTTATATAATAATAATTTAATAAATAAATATAAAATATATTTTTTAAATTTTATTTTATTAAATGACTAAGTAATTAAAATCATGAAAAGATATTATTAAAAATGAAAAAAAAATAGTATAGAAAAAAATTAATATTTTAAATATAAGTTATTGTTAAACATAACTCTCTAGACACATGAGAGAGTATATTAAATATGAATAAAAAGGCAAAATAGTAAAATAACTCTATACGATCATGCGATAGCAAAATAAATATGGGTAAAAAGATAAATTAAAAATATCAAATTACTTAAAACCAACATTTGAGGAACTTATCAACAAAATAAGCATGGATAATAAAATAAATTTCTTAGAATTTTTTTTCTTAGGACGTAAGATACAATAGATGACTTAAAAATCAACATTTGACATACATTTTTGTCTCAATTTTTGTCAAGTTTTGTTAAATCAGTCATAATTTTGTTTTTTTTTTACTCAAATAGGTCATTATTTTAGTAAATTTTGTTCAATTAGGTCCTTTTTTGTTAACACCATTTAAATCATTAACGACCATGAATAGTGATTGTCACGTGTCACTTCGTGATTTTTTTTAAATATTTTTTAAAATTTTTAATATTTTTTTAAAATGTCGACATGTCAATCCAACAACGTGTCACATGTCATTGTCAATATTTTATATTCCATTTGGTCCCTATATTTATTATTTTTGTTCAATTTAGTTCAAATTTTTGTTAACATGAACCAATTTTGTCCCTCTCCAAATTGAAACCAAATTTAATTTTTATATTAAAATTCTAATTTTTAAATAAATATTTTTATATAATATATTAAAATTGACATCATTATAATTTTTATATAAAAATTAAATTTGATCTCATATTCGACAAGGACAAAATTGATCAATTTTAACCAAAATTGAGACTAAATTGAATAAAAATAACAAATATAAAGACCAAATTGAATATAAAACATTTACTCTAATACGTAACACACAACTAGATTAACACACGGACATTTAAAAAAAATTTAAAAATTAAAAAAAATTAAAAAAATCACAAAGTGACACGTGACATTCACCGCTCATGGTCGTTAATGATTTAAACGATGTTAGCAAAAAATGACCTAATTAAACAAAATTGGCGACAATTAGAACGTATTAGAGCACACACAAACAAAATTAGGATTTGTAAAACCAAACAAAAATTGAGATCAAAAAGGTATTTTAACCTTTTTTCTATATGTAGGTGGATCGAATGCAAATGAAACCACTAATCATTTGTAAAAATAATAAATATTTTGGTTATTATAAAATTTTAGTAATGTGTAATTGTTTAGTTTTTATATTGAATTTTCTCTAGCTGTTATTTGATAATTTAATTTGAGATTATACTACTATAATATTTTTCTTAATATTTGACATCATGAAAAGAAAAGAAAAAGTATATTATTTTAATATTGAGTATTTTGATAGTATCATGATTCCCTTAGTTTGATTTTTAAAATTTTTTATAAAAATTATTTAATTGATATTTGAAACATTAAAAAAATGAGTGAGTATGAATATAAGAATATATTCGTTATTCAGTAGAGATGAATATTTTGTTAAAAATTATATATTCATTAGGTTTAGTATTAAAAATGAAAATAAAGATAAATTTTTATTATGAAAATAGATCATAATTCACATATCCGCTCTGCTTGTTCCCATCCCTAATAAAGAGTTTATGGCATAAACCGCTCTGCCATGTTCCAATCTTTGATAAAGAGTTTATGGCATAAAGTAAGTTATCTAAATGCGTTAATTCAAAACCATAATTTCAAAATATGTTTTTATACTTTGATAATTAATTATATTGTGAGTTTGGTTTAAGATTCAGTGACCTACATGACGTCTTGGTGCGACCCCACTGTTCCTTGGCCAAGTAGTAGTTCTTTGGAAAAATGACAACATTAGTACACACTAAGAACTAGGTTACTGGCCCAGCTAGTTGTACTAGTACTGCTAGGTACTACCTCCTCTGCAATCATAACATTACCATGAAAATGGTCCTCAATTTTATCTCACGGTACACATTTTTGGATTATGATCCTTTGTGAGGAAAAAGAAACCGAGTACTTAAAAAGGTTAGTGTGCAAGGGAAAGAGATTCTTTTTCTGTCCTTTTAAAAACATATCACTATTTTAAATTATTAAATTATACGAACTAACTAAGTTATACAAATATATAATTTTCTATAGATATATATAACTTTTATTATTCAATATGTTTTTTTTTTTCAAACTGAGGAAATGAAGATAAGTAGTTCACCTAGTCTTATATAGTTAGATTCATTTTTAATTAGCTATTCTTTTTGTAATTCCATTTTTCATTTTTGAATTCATAATTTGAGGAGGGAACTCAATATTTTAAGAGCTTTTCAGAAAGATAATGTAAAAAACAGTTTACTCCTCTAAAAAAAAATGATTAGGTTATGATTGTTTTATTTTAATCTAGGGTTTGAACTCTATATATACAAATCATGACGTGGCTGGACTCTGCAAAGAAAATCTCACAACATGAATATTATTATACCGCCCACATTCTTTCATACACATACATGCGTACAAAAAAAACATTTATTTTTTTGATACAATAAAAAATCTGTTTTAATACAATAGATTTATATTTTTTAATAGTATGATCAGATTGAAATGAGTCACCTGGATGAGTAATTAAAAATACACTAAAAAACAAAATAAAATTACGTATTTAGTTCAAACTACAAGCTGTTTTGTGCTCTTAAATTTTGGGAATAGTTCTTCACATTATTGTTAATAATTTTGATAAATATTCTAAGACAACCTTTCTTTCTCAACCATTTTTTGCTTAAATAAGAACTTTAGCTTCCACAAAACAATACTTAATTATACTTAACATTTAAAAATAAATATATAATAATTATTTATGTTAATTTTTATATAACAAGATTATATTGGTAAAATAGTTTCACGAGTTCATAAAAGTTTTAAAAAAATGAAATATATATATATTTAGAATTCATTACTTAAATTTTAATTATTTAACAAAGTCACTACAAAAAGAAAACAATTTCGAGGTTAGAATTAGAAAATGATAAATGAATAGGCTTTTGAATATCGTACGAATTTGTTTTAATTTTAATATAGAATCCTCTACTTACATATCAATTTCCTAAATACAAAAATATTATATAACTTTACTGATAAAAATACGAAAATAAAACAAAGAGCGAAACCAATTATGAAAGAAACAAATTCAGAGCCAAGTACATATAGTTGTATTTGTTTTTAAGAAAAGGAGAATTAGAATATGATTCAAAATTCTCTCTCTCTCATTTGTCCAATCATCCCGTTGTAATGTCAACCGGATTCCGGTAATCACCATTGTTCGTACCTTTTTAACCGTTTCATATATAAAATCACTTAACCCCAACCCTTTCTTTTGCGAATAAACCTATATTTGTCAGTCATATATTTTTATATTCACCACGTAACTCAAGAACCTAGCAAACCTCATAGATACAAACAAGTCGGCAATTTCATAAGAAGAAGAAGAAGTAAAGGCTTGCCATGGCTGAGGAGTTTCAAGCTAGGATTTGTGGTGAAAACTGGTGGAGTAGTACTATTGATTCAGCAAGAAGTGTATTCCCAGTAACCTCATCATCGATTGCTTCTTCTCCTTGTTCCGTGGCAGCTCATAATGATGCAGGAATCTACAGCACTCGCCAAACAGATTTGAAGGCTACCAAGTGTTGTGTTGAAGAGACTAACAATTTACTTTCTAACACTACTTACCTGGGTTTTTCTGATGCACACAAGCCACCCAAGAGTGAATCAGCCAGTGGAAGCAGTGGAAGTGGTAGCTTGTTGATCGATTCTACCATACAGATGATGGGTTTTGGGCTCACATCTTCAACATCAGAGAATTGGAATCAACCTCTATTAGTGTAAGACATCGCCAAAAGTAATATGTATATGATCATATATGCTTTACTTTTGCTAACATTTTCTTGTCAAAGAGAACTTTAATTAAATTTTTTATGTAATATATGTGTGGGTGGAAAGGTTTCTAGTATATGGTCCAGCGTTTCCACTAGGGTTCAAAAAAGTTTATTTCTCTTAACTTTTTCTCATTGATTTCATTTGAAAAAGGGAACTTGATCTTATCAAAGCATATATAGCTTATACTATAGCTCTCAATTTTTTCTTTAGCTATTGGATTCTCCTAATCATGACCTTATATTTTGTCTCTTTTTTTTTATCCCATAGTCGATGTAATAATGGAAGGCCAGAGAGCAATTTTGATTCCGTGCTTCAGGAAGAAACGGGAATAGATTCTTCTAATTCACAAATCCGCAGGGATTGGACTCCGAAGAGCTTCTCCTCTGCTGGTGGAGGAGACCAACAAATTGATAATTTCAAACCATTGAACCAAGAATTTTCAGTAGATTACCAGAGTCTAAGTTCTTTAACCAGCAATGGGTTGTCATCAAATCGTGATTTTGCAATTGGATCAGCCTCCTATGGTAACCCTTCAACGTTACAAAGCTTATATGAACCTGATCCTCACCCACAATTACCACAGCACTCACTTTTCACCAGCCGTTCAATGTCCTATTCATCAAAAGCAAGTTATGGGACACCCTGCACTGAACTAGCACCAACATGGTCTAAAGTCTCTACTTTTTTTAAGCCCACAACAACAGCAAAGCAACACCCTATTGGACTTCACTTTTCTAACAACACCACTTTCTGGAATGCTTCCGCCGACGCACTTAACGACATAAGAGCAGGTACCTTTACTTCATCGCAATCACAATATCAAACACCAACCTTCGATCCAGAGAAACACAACTTCCCAAGTACTCCATTAAACAAGGTATATATATGTTTCAGTTAGTACAGTTTTTCATGTTCGCTTAAAAATATATATCCATATATATCTCTAGCTAGCTAGGGTTTTCCGTTGAGCACTGTAATTGATAAATATGTACTGAAGTGCAGCTCAACAGTGAAGAAACTCTAGATTCAGCAACAATGGCGAGGAAAGATGCTTGTGAACCAGCAATAAAGAGGTCAAGGATTGAAACTCCGTCCCCATTACCGACTTTTAAGGTATTGTACTGTTTTTGTTTACTATGCAACAATATTGTTCAACCTTTATAATAATTTCACTTTAGATTTTAATCAACTTGACATGTATGGACAGGTTCGGAAAGAGAAGCTAGGGGACCGGGTCACTGCTCTTCAGCAATTGGTTTCACCTTTCGGAAAGGTGAACATTTTCGGATATGTCTCTTTCACTTTTATTTTTATTTTTTAATTTCCACATACGACTACGATAGAATTGAGACCTTTACTTTCTCAGAGCACGTTGATAGGTAAAAATGTAAAAACTCACTCAGATATTTTACTCTTGTTCATCTCAACAGACCGACACCGCATCCGTTCTTCACGAAGCCATCGAGTACATCAAGTTCCTTCATGATCAAGTCAATGTATGTTTCCATTGACCCAACATTGTTTTGAACAAAACCCTAATTATTTGAGTACCATGTAGAAATCTTTAATAGGAAAATGGTTTTACTGTAAGACCCTTTTTATGCTGTGTTTTAAATATTATCTTGACATGAATTACAGGTTTTGAGTACCTCATATATGAAAAACGGAGCTCCCATCCAAGTGCAGCAGGTAGTAAAAATGTGTTTTATGAATATAGTAGGTGATATGACATGAATTAAAATGATTAGATGCAGTATGTTTTGATTAGAATTAGGTGGTTATGTTAGTTTTTGAAGAGATAGTAGGAGATTAGTTTTTGTTGTAGTGAAAGATATATTAATTATATGTTTGTTGAAAGGAGTGTGATGATCTGAAAGAGTCAGAAGGAGCACATGAAGATTTAAAAAGCCGAGGTCTGTGTCTGGTACCGATTTCAAGCACATTTCCAGTTGCAACAGAAAGCAGTAGCAGTGGTGAATTGTGGACGCCTACATTCAGGGGCGCTCTGTTGAGATAGGGAAGATAAAGGCAAAGTGGAGAATTGATGACGTATTGTTAACTATTTGCATGTGTAAGATGATGAAGGAGATGAGAAAAGGTGAAGAAAACAAAGGATCAAAAAGAAGGAAAAGTGAGAAAAGAAACGAAGGAAGTGACCCTTCAAACCTCACCAGGGAAGCTGGGCCACCCTCGACAACAATGATGTGCGCTTCCAAATCATTAGTGACCACTGGAACAGAAAATACTTAACTTCCATACATATATTTTATCATCCCATATCTTAGTTAATTTGTGGTTGGGGAGAGTAGAATCATATATAAATTCACCCACATTTCGTATTAGTTGTTGCTTCTAGACAATTCACAGCCTATGGGCTAATTTAATGCCTTTTAATTTCTTCCACTCGATCGTTGTTTATATTTTTACAACTAAATTTTAACAATTTTTAATGTTAAAAAATCATTTTTCTTATTTATTATCACATTAATATATCAATTTAGATTCTCTACTTATTTTTTATATTGTATTTCTATTCTATTTTGAAAATATATTAATAGATATTATGTTTTAAAATATATTGATTTTTTTTAATTATAACATTAGTGTATTTTGAAGCTTCTAAAATATTAAAAATCTGGCCTCGTAATACATTCCCCTTTAATTATCAAATTAGACAGTTTTATTATCACCCTGACAGTTCGATCTTCGGTTGATTGAATTTTCAACATGAAATAACGCCACTTCTTTATTTTCTTTTCTTTTTTTTGTTTAAGAGAAAAAAAATTTGAGTGATATTGTTTATGGTTGATAATTCAATTTTCTGAAAACCGAATTCTTGAATAATAAATGAGTATAATTTAAGAATTAAAAAGGAAATAAGTTTATTTCCATAACTTTTCTTTAAATCGATTTACTTTTGGGAAAAATTCATGTCTAGCACAGATTCTTTTTTTTTGTTTAAGAGAAAAATAAAATATTTAAACAGTACATAATATTCATATTTTTTTGGTTAATGTAATTTTTATCTTTCAATTATTTTAATGGTGTAAGGTGTTTCCCTTCACTCACCTTTCTAAGATATCATTTAATTGGGTGGTCTGGACGATCAAGTGACATGGATTTAAGTTTTTAAATTTAAAATAAAATAATTAATAATGATTAATTAACTATAATGTATAAAGATAGATAAATGATTATAAAAGATGGAGGATCTTATCATTTCTTTGCCTTAAAGGCTTAATTAATTTTATTGTCTTGTTCATTTTGCTAGGTAAGTGATGACAGCTGTTTTGTCTTTAACGGGTTCTGCAATAGCACCTTTACATTGTAAATTTAAAGCCAAAAGTGGTCCTAAAAAAATTAAAATCCACTCTTGTGAGTAATTATTTTAATGAAATGTTCATTAGTCGGCCAGTCTTCTTCTCATAAAATTAACAGAATAAAATAAACCGTTTTAAAGAAAAAAGAGAATAAAATAAATCATTGATTAAAAGAAAAAACATTAGATATGAGATGGGAAGAGTTGGTTACTTTGAAGGTGTAGCTCATTCTACTTTCATTAATTTAATAGGAGAATGATAAATATATGTGATTCAACTTGTGCTTATTTTTCACGTGTGCATTATATTAATGATAATGACAAATACAACATTATAGATGAGATGGAAAGAGATAGTTATTTGAAATGTGTATTTCTCCCGGGAAGCCGTAGGTGGAGGATTAGAGGGGCTATTAGTCCCCAAACCTTTAAATAATCTAGATTTTTTTTTATGTTGCATGTGATATCAATTGTATTATGACAGAGGTCAAATGCACTACCAGAAAAATGTAATTTAGTGACCACCAAATTCGATCGCTAAATAACATAAATCAGTCGCTAATACCATTTGCGACTGAATTAGCGACCTAAATTATGTGGTAAGAAAAACCTTAGTGGCAAAAATAATAGCGACCAATTTTTATGTAGTCACTAAATAGATACCGAAATATCAGTCGCTATTTGGTCCCTAAAAGTTTGGTCACTTCCCAAGCATAAGAGACCAATTTAGTAACCAAAAGTGATACTAAATTCGATTGCTAGTTTGGTCGTAGAAGGTAGGTAGTTAGCGACCAACTATTTCGGTTGCTAAAGTATGATTATTATATTTATGTACAATTTTCTTTTGGTAGCTAAATTTGGTGGCAAAGTTGTGAGACAAACAATGACCAATTATATCGGTCATTAAAGTATGATTATTCTTTTTGCGTTGAAATGGTGGCAAATTTTTTATCAATAGGGACTAATATTGGTTGGTCGCTAAATTGGTGGCAAAGTTCGAAGACTAATAGCGACCCATAAAATCGGTCGTTGATTAGCAAAAAAACAAAAAAAAATATTATTGGTATTATTTACGATTTTTACCTGCTTAAAAACAATATTTTTACTTATTTATGAATGACAAAATTTAATCTAGCTAAGTAATAACAAACTACATTACATAATATAGTAAAGTGTAGTACACACATTACAAGTGATAAATATATAACATGATCCAAAAGAACAAAAAAAAAATAGTTTGAAAGTGTGCAACATTGAAACACACAAAATAACTAAACATGAAACTAATGATCTCCTGGTCTACTATCACTGATATGGTCTACTCTACCATCTCCAATAGTAGTAGGATTAGTAGGACCTGCCACAACATTTTTCAAATGAATATGTTGCAAAATAAGTTTCATTTGTTAATTTTGTTGGCGCATACGTTCATTTTGTTCATGCATACGTTCACTCTGTTCGGCAAGATTTTTCAGCAAGTGTTCAACCTTTTCTTCAAGTGTCTTCTCCTTGGCATTCTTTGTCATAAGTTCAACATTCAACTTCTGAATAGTCTCACGCATCTCTTCTATTTGATGTACTACTGGAGCTTGGCTAGTATAAGAGTGAGCACCTGCAGAACTATAAAACTTTTTGCTTAATGTACCAAGTCCATACACATTCCCTTTCTTACTTTCACCTCCAACAACACTAAAGTATATTTCATTGTCATCAATAGAGGGAACATGAGCGTTTTGTGAAGATGACCCTTCATGCATGTGTTGTTGTTGGACTTCTGCTCGGCGTTGCTTATATTTTTCCTGAAAATAATAACATAAACTATTCTCAAGATGGAAACACACAACAAACACTAAATTATAACATTAAATGTTAAACATACTACAAGGTCACGAGTCTTGTCATTTACCCATTCTCCAATCTTTAGTTTCTTTGTTCTTTCTACAATCTCCCAAGCAGTTGGTTCTCGTTCAAGTTGCCTAGACTACATATATTTAAACATAAGTAAAAGTTAGCATCTTAAGTCTAATATATTATATTTCAATTAAATATACAAAAATATAATAAGTACCATTTTCTCAAAATGAGTTGCAGTAGATATGGAACCACCATAGTAGTGGTGGACCAAGTCACAATTGAATCATGGTGTTTGAGCTTGTGTTACACTCTTAAGTAAAAAGAGTTGCACCCTCACTAATAGCTATAACTTTTGGTCTAGTGGTAAGTACTTGGTTATATCAATTGGTATTAGAGCCAATATTACAAGTTTGATTCTTGGTGGGTTAAGTCACAATCCGTGTGGTCCTAACAATTTATACATTATGAAATTCATAACAATTAAATTTAGTAATTTTTATTTATTTTTACATAACATAAGTTATTTGATATTAATAAGTAGTAAAATGTAAAATTAAATATTGTAAAAAGAATTGATTAAGATATATATTTTTTATTTATTTTTGAATGACTAATTGTTTTGTTTCAATTCCTTTCTTATTATCATTATGTGTTAAAAATTTCGCATCGATTAAAGATAAGATAATTTTATAGTATATAAGTGGGTGCAAACCATATCTTACAAGTTAGTTATATGAGATTGAATTAGACTTAAAATTTATTTCTTAACATGGTATTAGAGTTATGAATTAAAGTTTCTAGCAAAATTTGTTGTTTGTTAGGCCTATCAGACGCTATCAGATCATTTATTAATGTCTACTCTCACGTTCGAGATGTACCTTAAAATGAAAGGGGTGCATAGGAGATCGCCGTACAAGTTAATTTTGTAGGATTAAATTAGACTTAAAGTCTATTTGTTAACATCATCTTATCTATTATTTTTCAAGAAAAAAAGTTAAATACAAACTTATTATTTTATTTTTATTTCTCGTCTATTATGTTTTATTCTTGAAGAAAAAAATAACACTTTATTGTACCACTTAATAGTAAAATATTAATTTCATAGTATAATATTTTTTATTTCATAAGTCTTTTCGATAGTAATTCTTCCTAGGAAAGAATATACAAGGAAAAAGTTAATAGATTATCAATATTTAACTTTTCTTTTTAGTTCAAAATCAAATTAATTATATAAAAAATTTTCCTTTCAACATTCGAGATATATACACTTTTGTAACAAATTTTATCCTTTGGATTTTAATGAATAAAAGAATATTATTTTAAAATTTCAACTTGGTGATGCTCTTAACCATTTATTGATGATGCTCTTAACCATTTAGATTTGAAGAATTAATCAATTATATTTGAATTTTATCAATCTTTGACAACAATAGAGAAGTCAAGTAAATTTTACTTGATAAATAATTTAGTTCGTCTTATTAACTCTTCTTGTTTCTACGGTTATAACATAAAAATCCTTTTTACAATTAACATTAGTAAAATAAGATTGCAAAATAAAATAAAAAATGAATTTCTTATGAATAATGTGATTATTTGAGAAATAAATAATTAAAAATTAGAGTTTTGATTCAACTATTAACTATTGATGACTTCCAAAATTTGAATGAAACTCTAATCAAAATAATATACTAAATATTTAAGAAAACAAAGTTTAAATGTGCAATTCATATAATGTTTCACGTAAATAGACATTGTTTTACATGTGTTAAAACTACATATCATAAAATTACAATGACCAATTGTCAATACCATTTGATTCATCCTCATTTTGTAGTGAAGGAGGAGGTTTAACTAGTGAAAATGTTTGTCTTGTTTTATCCTTCAACTTTGCTTAAAAGATCGATATATATTATATCCTTCAAGTTTTTATTTTCTTTAGATAAGTTTAACCAAGATTTTTCATTTGTTTATAATTTACCTTATATGATGAAATTTGAAGAAATTGAAGGAAAAAAGTTTAAATTTTGCACTCTTTAAACAAAGTTGTACATGGATCTTCTTTTGTCCATTCAATATTAAAGAAAATGTCATCATCCAATGGTTGATTGAACAAACTTAAATGTGTCTTTTGATGAGTCTATATACATAATTAATGAAAATGATATTCAAAAGAGTAATATAAATTTATAATAGCTCAAATCATACAAAATTTAAATCCCTTATGACTTCTATATTATGTATACAAAAAAAAAATTGATTTTAAAGCTTTAAGTACTACCAAATCATCTAACTTAAAAAAAAAAAAAAAATCTCTAGGATTTGAGGACACTCATATATCAAACTTCAAAAATCTTATAGGTATTCTAAAACGATCTCACCATATTTAAGTAATAATTGTATTCAATTTTTATTAAACCAAAATTAAAGAGCAAAAGCCTGTTTTAAATAATTATAATATAATTGATTATTTTTAAAAATAATTTATCACATATTAATTGAAGATAATTCACTATATTAAGTGATAACCAATTAATACGTTATAAAAACCTTTCTTAAATATTTTTGAAAAAACCTTAAGTAAAATGAAGGCTTCAGTGTGAACATATTCGCTATTTTAAGGTAAATGCACGACTCATAAATTCACACATGAAATCTATTAACACTCAATACATTGTGTTTCATCATAAAAAATACAAGATAAGTTCTTCAGTCTTTAAGATCCTTGATAAGTTTTTGAACAATAGTATTTTGTTTATTTTCAATATAGATTCATAATGATATATCAAATGTTCTTTCTTTATTCACAAAAAGATTTAGCCAATCCAAGCAAAACATGACCACATATGTATTTGGTGCAAGAAAAGGTTATTATACCAATAGCAAATTATTTATATAAAATATACATTCAAGAAATTAAGAACTACATTCATCAACTCACACATTATATTTGATTTATACCATTGTAACCAACAAAATATGACAAATTAATAACTAAATAGAACTTTCATAAAATATGAAACTTACAATCAAACAATTGTAGAGAACATTAAAAGATAAAAATGCCGCTGGATTTGGACAATTTTCATCATAAAACCCAAATGCTAATTTATGAATATTTAATAATTTTATTTCTGTTCAAAATGAATGGTAATTTGTAGGAATAACGTAATTTTAATTTATAGTTACCTATAAATACTTAAATATTTTTATTATAAATATCATTATTTTTCTTTTACAAAATAAAAACATACATATCTTCGTCTAATTTTTTTCCATTGTTTAACACACAAAAACATAAGGAAAGTGATAGTTTGACGAGAAATTTTTTGACAAACTTTGACAAAGTACCGATTTAGGTAAAAAAGTGCTATTTTATTACTTCATTTTAATTAAAAAATAAAAAATTAATCTATTTAATTTTATTTATGAAAATTTTGTCAAATTTGTCAAAAGATAATTTTCTAAAACATATTAAACCTTTTCCATCCCTTTTTGAAATGATACATGAAATCTTGAAGTGTAATATGACATAACAAATCGTCACAAATTTATTAAATATATCATTATTCTTAGTCCCCAAATTGTCCATCCAATTTCAAAAAGTTGGGGAACGAAAAGGCATGAGGCATTATTTATTAAAGTATGCGAATTATGAGTCTTCACTTATTTTCTTTGATAGAAAACTTTCTCTTTTTCTTGTTTTGGCTAATCAATGATGACAATATATATCTATCTTATAGTACAAGTTTTTCTTCCCACCTGAAAAGGGTTCCTTCTTTTCACAAAGGAAAAAAGATGTTATTCCTTCTTTGTTGGTACTTTGAATCTGATCTTCCAAGCTTCTGAAGAACTTTGATCTACCAATATTATTAATATTTCAACGTTAGGAAGGAAACAAAATAGAAGACAAGAATTTGTTCAAAAAATAAAGATGGAATGACAAATCATGAGGGCTAACTTAAAAAAATTATTCTTTTTTTTCATTTGGAGGTTCAAAATCTCCTAAAATTAAAAGAACTCTGAAATGTCCCTTTTCTTTGGTTCTCTTCCATCCAAATGCATGAAGCTTTTCCTTTCAGTGTTGTCAAGTTGCTAGTTGACGTAAATGAGATGATTACATTTGTAAAGAAGATGAAAAGGATTTTACTATTTTTGGGTGAAAGACCTTCAGATACTGACTTAAGCATAATAATGGTAGTTGACATTGGTTATTCCCAAAGTTGCAATAATAGGAAGAATAAATGCAGAATATTGATGTGATTCCATGAAGTGAGAGAGACCACAAATGTTAAACTCTAAGCCTTTTCTTTTGCTTCCATTCAAAGACTGAATATTTTTAATGTATTTAATGTCTGCGTATGTGACATCAATAGTTTTGTTTAGGTTTAATCATTTGGTTCTGTTTTAAGTTTGTCTTTCAATTTTTTTTTAATCTTTGATTTTTGTTGAGTATGATGAAAATATATATTTTGTAAAATTTCACTTCTCTTAGTATAAGTAAGAGAGTGGGTGTTCATAGTTATATAATAGACTCTAGGTTAATGGTTTTAGTTGTCTCAAGTCTTACCATTTTGAGTTACTGTTGACTTTCTTATACTCTTGTAAGTAGATTGTTGTGAGATATAGCCAAGTTCTTACTTTAGCGAGTGTGGGTGTAATTGGGGTTAAGAGTTGAGAGTTAGGTTGTGTATTGTATAAATTTGCATATAATAAATATTGTCTGGTTGTCTTTTGACAACGGTCGTGGTTTTTCTCTGTATTTGGAGTTTCCACGTTATATGACGTGTATCCTTGTTTTTGTTTTAATTTCTCTGTTAGTCAGATTATTCTTAGAGATTAAACTGCAGTGTTTTTCTCAACATTTTTGATTTGTGAAAATTGATCCAATTTAGTTCTGACTTGTGAAAAATTGATGTAATTTAGTAATTTTTGTTAACTTTTTTGAAATGAATTAGAGATATTAAAAAAATCCGTACTAGCAGGTATCCGTAGATAAAACTTGCAACAAGTAGGAGATGAATATCATAAATGGATACTCGCGGGTAACGAGTACAAATGTTTTTTACACTCGTATGTTAAGGAGGCGGGTACAACGTCATTAATCTACTTTTGTAATTTCATTCGGACTTATATGAATTTGAGTTTATTTGGACTTTGTTTGAAAATTTATGATAGTGATTATTTTATTTCATTTGAATTTATGCTTATAATATGTTGTTAAATATTTTTAGAATTTTTTTAAATACTAGTAGGTACCCACCGGTATCCGGATATATTAAAAAATATGCATGTACTTGCACAACGAATACCCACACAAATATGAAGATGGATACGGGACGAATATTTATCTAGTGGATAGGGTATGGGAGAGTACACGTACCCTACCCGCTAGGGATGGCAACGAGTCAGGTCGAGCACGGATAGTGCCTACCCGCAACCCGACTCGCCAAAAAAAATCCACCCGCTACCCGCCCATTTACCCGTCGGGTATCCGTTTAAAAAATACCCGCGAATATTTTTAAAACCCGCAGGTACCCGTGGATACCCGATACCCGCATATATTTAAAAAAATATATATATTTTATAAATTTTGTAATGTAAAATTATAAAAGTAAAATATAAATTAAATTAAATTATAATTATAATTAAATTTGACATAATAAAATATACTGTTAATTTTAATTTTAATTAAATTTAACTTAATAAAGTATAAATTAAATTTTAATTTTAATTTTTTGGTATAACGGGTACCCGCGGGTACGGATAGTATGATACCTGTACCTGACCCGTTTATAAGCGGGTATTAAAATACCCGTTACTCACTACTCGCGGGTGATAAATACCTGTGGGTAGTAACTATCCGCGGCGGATATCCGCGGGCGCGGGTATTTTTGTCATCCCTACTACCCACTTTGTTGACATCCCTAAAATGAATCAATGATTTCTCATCAAAATTGAAGTTATTAATAAGTGTTGGTGTATGGCCGGGTACATCCCGGCCCAATAAAACAGAAATGGTCGAGATCACCCCGGCCCAAGTACGAGGCACATTCGTTGTGGCCCAGTCACTGGGGTAACTGCTTTTCACCTTTTCTCCAACACAACACAGAGGGCCCAATAAGTGTGATGGCCGGATATATCTCGGC
>Ga0214543_1002912_pt1 | contig 33626 bp, 17 predicted proteins | sample CNSS2metaG_FD_160094 | JGI IMG/M metagenome (GOLD analysis project Ga0214543, IMG submission 160094) | Root nodule microbial communities from cowpea collected in UCLA plant growth center, Los Angeles, California, USA - CNSS2 | ecosystem: Host-associated > Plants > Roots > Nodule | place: USA... | reverse complement strand
CATGGTTGATAAATTCTTCAAATCTGGATGGTTAGGAGCATCAATAATAAAATGTTGAAGTTGAAATTTTAAACTAATCTTCTCTTGCTCACTAAAATCTAAAGGATAATATTTGTTCACAAGAGTGTATATATCCTCAATGTTAAAAGCTTTATAAGCATCCTTAGGAACTAAAGCATTCCTTAGAGTTAAAAGTTCCATTGTTTGCTCACTAAACCTGTCATTAAATTTTTACAACTGCTTGTCCACTATAACCAGAAATATATTCATCCTAAAATGATGTTCCATAGTGACATGATCTTTTTATGTCGAGAACGGCCATGACGTGCAACATAAGTAGAATTAAAATCAGGAATATCAATGTCATGTTGTTCACAAAAGAATACTACACCTTTCAATAGATTTTTCCAACCATCCTCCCTCAACTTTTGAATCAATATTTTAGTAGAACAAACCAATTGCATAGCATTCAGTATATCCTGAGACTGTTTCTGCAAAGCTTGGCAAAGACTGCCAGTAATTCCCATAATCTCTTTCATCATGTGTAAAATTAATATGAACTCAAATGAAGACAACATATTAAATGTAGCATCAACATCACCCCTTTGAGAATAAGTTGATCCATCAACAATAATTTTTTGAAGAACCAGACAAGATGCATTATATAGCTTCATCATACTACAAATGGAATAAAAATGTGAGCTCCAACGAGTATCACCAACTCGTTTTAAAGTTCTAATTTGATTTTTTCCTTTACCAGTTTCAAGCTCACCAATTTCTAACAATTGTGTTATTCCATCTAATTCAATAGCTTGTAAATCATCATGACGTTTACTAGAGGAACACACAACATTTACAATAAAAGCCAAATTTGAAAAAAATTGATGAACTGGAATGACCTCTCTTGAAGCAGCCACCAAAGCAAGTTGTAGTTTGTGAGCATAACAATGCACATAATAAGCATAAGGATTATCATTGAGAAATAATGCTTGCAATCCATTCCATTCTCCCCTCATATTACTAGCACCATCATACCCTTGACCGCGGATATTGGAAACATCAAGATTATGCCTAGAGAGAACAACACTCAATTCTTTTTTTAAAGTAGCGGCTGTTGTATCCTTAACATGCACAATATCAAAAAATCGTTCTTTTATATTACCATCCTTATCTACGAATCTTAAAACAATATCCATTTTCTCTTTTTTAGATTCATCATGTGCTTCATCAACAATTATGCAAAATTTAGAATCTCCAATTTCTTCTCGAATGTGACTTCTTACTTTTCTAGAGAAAATGTGCAAGATTTCTTTCTGAATATGATGAGAAGTATACTTAGCATTATGCGGAGCATTTTCTAACACAACTTGTGCCACTTTATCATTATATGATGCTAGAAGTTTAATCATTTCACGAAAAGTTACCTCTATTACTTGACTCTGTTGTTTCCTCGTGGCCTCTAAATACATAAGCTTGAAATGCTAGCCAACGAATTGTGTCAATAGAGGTTTTGAGTCGTAAACGATTCTTGCAGACTTGTTCTGAACTTTGAATATTTATAATGTTATTAATGTGCATAGATTGATTCAACAAGTCTTCACAAGCTTTCATTGCCTTTGTTATGCGGTGAGCAAGGACTATCTCCAATGTGGTTGAGAATATTCCCATATTTGAAGACGTTTTCCTAGATCACGTTCCAAAGAATTAATATGAAACTCCTTACCTATAATTCTTTGAACCTTAAAAAGGGGCTCCTCTGATTGAACAATTGGATCATTAGTATCATGCTTCAGAATATTTTGGAAGAGTTGAATTTGTCCTGTTTTCATCGTCACGGGTAACTTCCCTTTTATCACTTTTAAAAAATGAATCTATTCTTTTATTCTTCATCAATATACCTATTTAAAAAAAATAATACTAAAAAATGATTTATCATAATCTAATAAAAAATTGAGAGACATAAATACCAAAAGAAAATTCGATGATAATCAAACCACACTTAAAATTCAATTATAAAAAACACACAATATAATCATTTTTTCTTCTATGTTCATAAAATAAAAAATTAATATAAAAGAGGCTCATTAAATAAATTATTAAACTAATATTTCACTATCAAGGAAGACTAAAGAATTACCTTCTTCTTTTCTTTCTCGGGGATGGGAGAGAATAAAGGAGAAATAAGAGAAAAAATAATAGATCTTTTTTTTTCAGAAACAAAAGAAAACAGATGAAAATAAAATATGAGAACAATTTATGAAAAATACAACTTATAATGAAAACAAATAATAAAAAATATCTTGGTAAATCTTTTTAATCTTTATTTTTTATTATATTTGATTTTATATTTTATTATTTATTAGTATTAATTATTATATTTATAAAAGAAATAAAATATTTGATTTGATATTTATAACAAAATAAAATCAAAATACCTAATATCTATAATAAAAAAATAAAAATACCTATTGTAAAAAAAAAAATTAAAATTTTTGGGGGGCCATGCCCCTGCCACCATAATAATCTGCCACTGCTTAACAAGCAATCTTTAGGTTCATATACTTAGAGTAAATATATTTTCTGTTTTCTTTTTAACCATATAAAAATATCTTTTACTTTATTTTTTATATATAGAAGTATATATAATGAAAACGATAAAAATTTTAACTCTTTTTTTTTTGTAAGAACTTTTATAGAGATGAAACAAAGTGACATATGTAAAACTACAACTCAAAACGTAAAATATTTTCTTAAACTAAACCATCTCTGTTTTCAGGTTAATTGCTTAGACTATTGTACAATATAGGTTTGCATCAAAGAATAAATGTGCGTGTTGAACCATATTGGAAAAGAGGCAACGCTTTCGTCCCTTATCGGTATTTGGTAAAGGACAAACCCTAAAAAAAAATAATGAGACAAATGTTGGAAGTTGTCCGAAGTTGTCGTGCATGGAAGAGTAGATGTGGTTTGAAGCATATTGGGGAAGAGGAAGAATCTTCCGACCTCATCATATTAGATAGATAAACCCTAAAATGTTAATGAGACAAATGTTGGAAATTGTCATCCATCAATGCCACGGTCACCTCTTCCACTTTTTCTTTGTTATGAAGGATTCGTATATATCATCTTGTTCGACCTCAACAATTAAGGATACAGATTGCCAAAATCGATCTAAAAACTAAAAACGTATGTAAAAACATATCAGATGTTTAATTTTGATTTTACTAAACCAATACGAATAATATAACGTCTCATTTAATAAATAAGTTTAATTAAATGAAACATCACATAGGATATAATAAAAGAGCAATGCCATGGAGTATAAGTGTCACTCCTTACAATTATCCAAAATACATGCTCATAGAACAAAGACAGTACATAGGCCACAGTGCCTTAAAGAGTACTCGGAGCAAGGGAATCTAACCCAAGATTAGCTACGCTACGGAGTTTCCATCATCCTGATGACCACTAGGGGTTCCCACATTTGCTCAAATCAATAAATTGATGATCATCGTAAAAGGAGAAAACCACACACAAAACACGCAAGCAAACAGAAAGGGTAAGCTAGAGTATAATTTAGTTTAACATGTTATGGCACACAGACACTTAAAAACAGATCATAAACATGCAACAAGATAAGCAAACACAATCATGTGATAGTAAACAAACAAGACTCTAAAACTCAATTATCCGGATACATATAATCAGTCGGATTCACTAGATGCTTGCACTTGTGGTGGCTTCTACTGCTCTACAGAGTCATTGCCCAGTTTCACCCTACCACACACAAGGTTAGCCTTCAAACATCTAAGGCCATTATCCTCACCACTTGAATTAGTACGCTCTACGTGAGACTAACTAACTCTTTAGAGCTTCAAGATGCAATCCTTACTTGAATCTTTTCCTAATTATATATGCTGAGGCACCACCATGAAACCTTACTAAGAGGTTCGTGGAATTACGTCTACTACATAAGGCACCACCATGAGCTCTCACTAAGAGGGTCATAGAATTACGTCCATTACATGAGGCACCACCATGAGCTCTCACCAAGAGATTCATGGAATTACGTCCATCCCACAAGGCACCACCATGAGATCTCACCAAAAGGTTCATGGAATTACGTCCAACTCATACCATAGTCATGCTTCACCAACCAACCATAGATTTATCATGCATATCAATCTCATGCCCATATTCAACAAACCATCCAATCATGTTTCATACGCATAATCATACCAAACTCATCAATTTCAACCCACAAACCATTTAATACATGCATATTCACACAATTCATGCTTTAATAGAGTAATTCAATCAAACATGTGACCATCAACAAAAAACAGAGGAGAAAACAGCATTTGAGCATGAATTGCCTAGAAGCCCTCGCTCAAGCGAGCTTTTTTTGCCTAGGCGAGAACTCGAGCAGTGGAACAATGGGCTTTCACATTTTCTCGCTTAGGCGATACCTCCTTTCCTGAGCAAGATGGCTTCTCGCTCAAAATTGGAGCTTGTCGCCTGAGCGACAGCTTGCACAAGCACCTGGGAAGGTTTCTGATACTCTCGCTTAGGCGAGACCCACTCGTTTAGGCGAGAATACCAAATTTCCTCCACTGCTGACGCATGCCAACACAGAGATTCATCAATAGCAATGCACAATATATTTTCATACCATTGTAAACACCATACAATCACCAAAAGCACGAAACACAGTTGGAAAACAAGCAAGATACATTAAAAGCATGAAACCCTAGCTTCCCTTACTTAGAAAATGCTAGCAAAAGATACAGACACCCAAACTAATGAGCACTACAGCTTCAGGAGCATATTCGTGAGCTAGAAACAGTGGAACATATTTAAAACGAGGTTACGAAGGTGAACCCTAGTTGGAATCACGGAAATAGAGCTAGGAAAGAGAAAGGTACGGGTTGAGAACCAACTTACGTGGAATAAAATGGAGTCGAGCTAACTTGACAAAGAATGGGGCCAAACCCTACTAAAGCTCTATGTTTCAGCTGTGAGAGAGAGAAGAGGAATAATTTTCTGAGAATGGGCAGGATGAGAGGGTTAGGGCTGGTTTAGGGGTTTTGGGCACCCTATGGCCCAGCCTTAGGCCCAACTGATTAGGGTAGGCCCTTAAATTAGGGCAAAAAAATAATTAGGCCTTACAAATATCTCATATAAAAAGAGTAAAAAAAACTTTAACTTACGAATAAATTTGAAAGCTTAATTAAGTTTTAACTTTTTTTATGAATGTAAATATTTTTAATTGAATTTTTATTAATTTTTTATTTATTAAATACTCAAAATTTTATATTTAATTGACTTTCTATAATCCATTTTCATGTTAATTGAGTTATATGAATGTTATTTTACTCCGTAATTTTACTTGTTTCTTAGAGTTAAAAATATAAGATTTCGTAATTAATATAAAAATTATATTGTTATATAAATTTTGTAATTAATTTAAAAATGATATTGTTATATGTTCATGTAAAACTACAAATATCTTTTAATTCATCTCTTGAAATTGTATTAAGGACAATGATATTATGACTCTCATTTTTTAACTCACATCTTTCACTCCTTGACGTGACTTAGAGTGTGGACTATTGATTAATGTACTATTATCTTTTCCTGTAAAAGAATCAATGACTCATACTAAGTTACGTCAGGGAATAAAGAAAAAGAATAAAAAATAGGAGTCATATAATTTTCCTTATATTAAATAACAAGATCGACATGCAAATTTATTAATATGATTACTTATATTGAGTTGTCATATTTTTCTATAACTTCTGCATCATTTATTAAAGTGATCAAACAATTGTCTTCATCACCATTATTGTTCCTATCTAACACAAAGTCATTTAAAATAACAAGATCGTCATGCAAATTTATAAATATGATTACTTATATTGAGTTGTCATATTTTTCTATAACTTTTGCATCATTTATTAAAGTGGTCAAACAATTGTCTTCATCACCATTATTGTTCCTATCTAACCCAAAGTCATTTTACATTCACCACAATATTATTCTTATACTAATCATAGAACATCACATCACATCACATCCAATGGCGGACCATGCGTGTTTGATAGGGGAGAGATGACTCCCCCAACGATATTTTTTTTTTTTACTTTAGTTTTTATATATTATTTTATTTTCTATATATATATTTTTTCTAAAATTGAAATTTTTATTAATTATTTTTGAAATTCAATTATAATCATTAAATTTAATTATAAATTGAATAAAATTTTTATATTTAATTGTTAAATAAAATACAATTACTTATAATGTTAATTTAATATATATATATATATATATATAATATTTATAAAAAAATAAATTTGGTCTCAACTTGAAAAAGAAAAAATTGTTACATTTTAACAAAAATTTGGACTAAATTACATAAAAATAACGAATATAGGGACTGAATTGAACAAAAATAACATGACTAAATTGAACAAAAATAAATAATACAACTACAAATTGACACGTGGCATTGATATTGACACATGGCACAATTTTGACTTGACACGTGGACAATTTTTTGGAAATTAAAAAAAATTTAAAAAAAAATAGAAGTTGACACGTGGCATGACTATTCAAAAACGTTAACTATTTAAATATCGTTAGTAAAAGGGATCAAATTGACCAAAATTTGACGAAAATGAGGACGTAATTGAACATAAAACGAAAATGAAGACCAAATTAAATAAAAACAACAAAAGTAGGGACGAAATGTATATTTAAGCCTAATTTCTCTCGCTTCCGTGCCTCCATGTCTTTCTCTCCTTTTATTTTCACCATCAATTCCATATTATTTTCAAAATCAAATTGCACTATGGCAAAATTGAGGAGTTAATGAACATTTTGAACCGAACAATTTCTTCTTGAGTAAGTTCATTTTTTATCCTTTTTTGTTTTGAAGTAATATGTTTTCCTCTTGTATGTGGCTTTTCTTTGTGTAGATAGAGCTATTTTAGGCTTTGAAGTTGTGTAAGAGAAGAGCAAGATTAGTAATCTACTCTAAGGTAAGAGAAGCCAATAATTTAGAAGTTATTAGTTTTCTTAAAATATTGAGTCTTGCTTATAAGATTTAATTTGGGGTTTTCATAATTTTATCCTTTTGTAAATAGGTGAGAGGTGACAAATTTATATTAGAAAAATTATGGTAAAGTGTAAAAGAATTGATATTTTTTTCAAGAGGAAGGACTATAAAAAAATTGAGATAAATATGACGGTTTTAATATGATGATTATAAAAAACTACCATAATTTTTTTCATAATACGACGATTTTATAACTGCCACATTTTGTATGTAAAATATAACATTTACAAACACCATTATGCTCCTATTATACATCTCTCTTGGCAGACATATTTTTGATGGTGCTATCTTTCCCTCACAATACTCTTTTATTCATCTCTCATTTAATTATTTTTTTTATTACCAAATAAAAATTGAACTTTAATATAGTGTTTGTAGGAGACAAGACAGAGCGACGACAAAACCCTACAAAATCCACTCAATCATCCCCACCCTCAGCCAAAAGGGTTTCGCCGCGACTACGCAGAACGAGCTCACCGACGCGTACTAATGTCGAGGAGACCTCACCGGCTCCGATTGCCACAATTGTGTGGAATAGATTACGGACATCTGGGTCGCCTATGCAACGACGCGGCTGCTCCGACGCGAGTCCAGTTCAGCGGGAGCTACCTGAGGTACGAGGTGGTCGGGTTCAAGCAGGTTGTGGCAACACAGCTACTATACAATGTGTACGGGGCCTGCAGGTGGTTGACGGCAGAGGGTTCGAGGTGAGGAGGGACGCGACGTTTGGGATGGTGGAAAACGGCGTGCAGACCAGTGGGAACTTGTTCTACACCGGGAAGCTTGATTTAAGCAAGTGCTCACATGATTAACTAAGTATAGTGCAAGGTGAACAGTTTTTGTTCTTGATAACTTCTATGTAATAAGAAATGTAACACATAAAATAATTTCATTGTGTTCTAATCAATCCTTGAAAGCATTATCAATATTGTCATGCCTCTATTATCACTGTGCTCTATTTTCAGGCTTCAAGAAGGAATTCGAGAAGGTAGTGAGTGTGGTTGGAGACTCTCCATCTAGAGGAATGTTTATAGATTCTTGCTTTGACCATTGTCAAATAGAATCACAGGAAACATGGTTTAAAAGTGACTCACCACATCTTGCCAATACAGTAAGATGCTGCATTACTTTCTTCTATTTGTCGAATATAAGGATTTTTGTGTGTTATGAGTATTGATATTATCATTACTTGCTTCTTTATGCAGTTGAAAAACTAACTTGTATGCATGATACTATGCAGTCAATTGCCAAGGCAGTAGGATACTGGTTTTATGGTCGAGGACCTTTCAATGAAGTAGATTGCAACTATCCTTGCAACCCCACTTGTCAGAACCTTGTTTCTGATCCAAAGGACCACCCTGGAATATAGATTTGTTTCATCATTGCGAAACAGGGTAGACTATTTTCCCTTTGATTGCGAAGCTCAGCATTGCAAAACACTCCTCCCCTGCAATTGCGAATTTGTATTTGGGTGGAGGTGAAACTTCTTTGGTAGAACTGAATTCTTCAACCTTTGGTGAAGCTTTGGGAAATTGAATCTTTGGTGAAGCTTCTTCGGTATGCGTTTTGAGTTGCGTGATTTAGTATCTATTAACTTGTGTATTGTTTAATTTTAATTTGGTTTTATCATTGGGATCAATTGGTGTTGTGATTGGAACAAATGGTTCTTTGAATCATTGGGGTGAAGCAAAGGCTTTTAGAATCAGTTACTCTTGCTAACTACATGAAATATGAATTGGCTATTTGGATTGATTTTGTAATATGATTGAGTGGTATAATGTATTTTTGAATGTGTATTATCAATAACTGAACATGTTGAATTAGTTTGGTTTAGGTTGTTAAAAAACTTTTTTCTCAACCTATAATAAGAACGAAAAACTCATTCAACATGATTCTCAAACTGCAACCTTTTGCTTTTTTTGTTTGGATTGTTCAAAATGCTTTATGTGTCTAGAATTGTCCATTTACTTGCATATTATACACTAGAATTTCTATTGTTAGTTAATTTGATATAACTAGCATTAAATAAATATATATTGCATGTTCCAAGTGAAACACTAGTAGCACTAGTGAGCTACAGAGAAGAAGAAGAAATGGAGACTTTGACTGGGTATCTTTTGTTTATATATTATATAGTTTATTTATTATACATGGTAATATAACTGTTATACAGTGAATCATTTCGACTATTGTTTTTAATAAATTATTAATGATTTATTATACATGGTAATATTAATGATTAAAATGTTGTCGATGTGATTTTTTACTTTTTTTTTATTTTATGGAAAACAAGTTAAATAATAATGAAAAGTAGGTCACACAATCATGGAAAGCAGGTTAAATAAAAAATTATTTAAAAACAAATTCAAATTCAAATTATGGCAGTTGAAACGTCGTATAACGTGTCAATATAGTGATTATAATGACATTCTAGTTGTCGTATTTTGCATTAGAATTCCTTTAAAATAAACAAATTACGATGGTTTTGACTGCCATTATTTGCACACAAAATATGACGGTCAAAATTGCCATTATTTCACAGTATATTTAATGGCGGGTGTTGTGACGTTTTGCCCAAGACCGCCATATTATTCATTGTGGCGGCAGGATATATAGCGGTACTTGTACCCGCCATACGCGAAAATATGGCAGTCATAACCACCATTTTATACTCCAAATAATCGTCATATTTAACAATTTTTTGTAATGACTTGCGATGAAGATGAAAAAAATACATCTACGTCATCTAAAATTGAGAAACTTCATGAGAATCCAAAAATGAAGAAAATGGAAAAACAACTCTCTGTGGTTCCTAAAGTTACATATAATGAATTTGAAAATGCTTTAGAACGTAATCTGGGGAAGTGTCTTTAAATTTGACAATACCCACCAAATCAAATTGATGAGGTACGAAGAGCTTATATAAAATGGAGTCCATATCAAATGCATCTAGAAAATTTATCCGTTGTCTGGTAAAGATGATCATCCAAGAAGATTTCTGTACACATGATTTAGCTTATTTCCTTCATGGTTAGAGTATTCGTCACTAAAAGATGGAGGCTGAATTTTTAGCCAACACTATGGTATTCTATATTGAAAGGAATATTGCAATCAATTATTGAAGATTTTAAGTTATTGAAAGAGTGTAGAGGAGCACTATAACTAAAGGTAACTTTTATTTTTTTTAATATATTATTATTAATGATAAAATTTATGTTATTCTTTCATATATATTATTGTCATATTCACTAAAAAAATATTAATTATAGTTGAGGTTTATTATCTGGGGTTATTATAACCTCTTGCAAAAATTATACATAATTGGGGTTTGTCCTAAACCCCTGGTAAGTTTCCAGGGTTTAAAAAAATTGCACCAAATTTCAGATTTTAATTTTTCTTTCATTTTTACTTTTCCTCTTTCCTCACTTTTCGTCTTACCTCTCTTTTAATTTTGTTGTATACTCTTGATTTTCGTTCCTTCCCTTTTTTCCTCCCTCTTCGTCTTTCCTCTCTTTTATTTGTTTCGTGTACAATTGTTTTTACTAAAATGTGATATAATTAACTTTAGGTAAATTTCCTTGCATGTGTTGAGGTAGTAGAGGGATACATAACTGATTTTTATTATATCTGTTTGTATCAAATTTAGTTTGTGAATTGTCGTGCTAATTTTTGAACCCTGTGTTTTAAATGGTATTGGCAGAGCTTGCCATAGTTGTAGACTAATTATAAGATATTCTAAAACATTTTCATTTTCTGCATGTACATTCATTATGATATAATGAGCCCTGAGATTTGCAGAGACTCGGAAGAGAAAATTGATGCTTTGGTTGTAGGGATAGGAACTAGAGGATCAATAACAGGGGCTGGAAAATTCCTCAAGCAGAAAAACCCAGACATCAAGGTATATTTTTTTTCTTAACCAAGTTTGGAACCAAAATCTGTTTTCCCTTCTTTGACTATTTATAGATTAATATCATGTTAAATTTAAGCATCACTAGTTGTTGCTATTAATATTGGGACTCATGTTACTACTAAACATAAGCTTAGTGGTTTTGGTTTGCAAATGCATTTTTAGAGGTATGGTGTTATCGCTATGTTGTTCTTCCTGTTTGAATCTATGCACGACTTGGATCAAAATTTTAGAGGTATGATTTTTTATTCTTTTTCCCCGATCTTTCATTTTTAATTGTTGGTACCTAATGATGCTTTGTGTTGTGTGATCGAGTTCACAAAGCTATAAACATCTAACATCTGACATTTATAAAGTTAAACAATGATGTGTCTTAAACTTGTTGTATAGTTCTTCACTGTTGCTTGATCCATTTATTTGCAGGGAACATATATGTAGCTAAATGGCACAAAGGTTGCATTGAAGATACTTGACAAGGACAATTATACGGATCCTGTCTAACTGCATATGTCACTACTTTTCACTTTGATTTTTGGTCTCGAAGATGGCTCGAACTGCAGTTTTTTTTTCTGTACTTTCTTATTTAATCTTGGCTCTAATTTTTCACAATATCAATAGCAGAAATGCTTTCAAACATGAGCTCACATTATTAGAAAGGGTACGACATCCCAATATTGTCTAATTTGTTGGAGTTGTAACCCAAAATGTACCTATGATGATTGTGCCTGAATACCAGGCTAAGATAAGCTTATCCTCTCTGTCCCTCTTTATCCTTAAAGAGTAAGCTTCTCGTATGATTATATCTAACTCACCTTTCTTTATTATATCTAATTAGACTTTAATTTTATTCGACTTTATAAAAAACATATTGTAATATTTCACTAGTTTTAATATTTCACTAGTTTGAACGTTAAAACTTTATTATTTACTTTGAACTTGTAGATTACATTCTTTGTTTTTATGAATGTTATATCTAGTTATAAACAAATATCTAAATGTTAAAAAATTTTCTTATCATATGTTTTATGAATTATATGCATTCAAAAAGTATAATAAATAAAATTAAGGAAATTTAAAAAGTAAAAACATCAATAAATAATGAATTGCATTGCAGGGGTAAAAATGAACTTTCAATATTATTATACAGTATAAAGAATTTAAAACTACAAACAAGGAATAGGTACGACAGTTACAAAATCGCAATAATTACTAGGGGTTTTAAACCGTCGGTAATTACCGGAGATTTTAAAACCACGGGTAATTACCAGAGGTTTTAAAACCGCCGATAATTACTAGGGGTTTTAAAACCGCCAATAATTACTAGGAGTTTGAAATCGCAGGCAAATAGCAGGGGTTTCAAAACCGCCAATAAGTGCTGTTTTACCAGGGATTAATCAAAACCCTCCATAATCCGTTAATGATTTTTCTAGGGGAAAAACAAACCGCCGGAAACTCCTTTTACGGGGCTAAAACCCCATAAAATGCCATAAATAACCTCTAGTAAAAATTGTTTTTGTTGTAGTGATTATTTGAATTCTATTGTCATGAATGTTTGTTTTGAATAGAAAAAATAATGTAAAGAAATGAAAAAAAAATTAATTAAAAAAAATTATATATTATGTGGAGACAAATAAACAAAACGATAAACTAAGATAATAGTTATATCATCTAATTAGAGAAAAAAAAATAGGAATTTGAAGTAGTTATTAGATAAAAGAAATTTAATAATAACCTAATTGAGAATACCTACTAATGATATACGTGTAAATTCAGTCAAAACTTAAATATATTTGTACTCCTTTAATTAGATAATTTGTATTTTCTAGCTTTTAGAAAAATCCGTAAAAAGTTAATCCTCTTGAGAAACATTTGCGTGTTTTAATTCTTTAAGAAAATCTATAAAATTATAGTCTTAGACAAAGGAACTTTTAGCATTACTGCTTATATAATAAACAAAAAAATGTGTCACTAATTATCACTTACAATTAATTAATCTATTGTAAAATATGATGTACCATTAGACATGTCACTTTCTATTTTTTGATTTGTTTCTTTTTGGCTGAGGAAAAGAATGCTAAAGTTATCTCCTATCTTCTTCGCATGGAGTCATGAATTATATTACAAGAAATGCATTTGGTTTCGGATATTTTTTAAAGAACTAAAAGAATAATTGTATTTCTCATAGAGTTGAATATTGTAAAGTCTTTTTACGGACAATAAATAAATATGTCAACTTGGAAGATTAAAAATATGTTCAAATTTAAATTTTAAGTTCTCTCCTTTATGCCAAATTTTATTTTAAATTTGTGTATTAATTAACTTTAATTTATAAGAAATTAATTTCGGCTTTTATATTTTTCTCTCCAGAAATATTTCTGAATAATATTTAAAAATATTTTTACCAAAATAATAGTCAATATAAAGATTGTTTAAAAGCACTTTGAAAAGAAAATACTGTGTAAAGTCTTTAAAGAATTGTCTAAAATATCAAATGGTCATTTTGAAGTTGAGCCTAAAGGTGTTCAAAATTAATTTAGAAAATTCTAAGAGAAAAACAACAAAATAGATAAACATAAATAAACTACTGTAAAAATAATACATGGGTATCCTCCATTAAAAAACGTTTTTTTTTTTCAAAATATTTAATATTACTATGTTCATGGTTTAAATTTGAGACTATTGCTTAAACTTATAATATATTTCTAGGATTGGTATGGTAACTACACCTCGTTGAGATTGCAAGTCCCAAGGTGTTCAAATCTGTGTAAGTTTTGTCAAGTGGTGATTATGGCTTTCAAATGCAATTTTTACTATTTTTGTTAGTCGCCACTTTTTCATGATAGTGTGCAGTTTTGAACAAGAGCCTTGGGTTCTTCTTTTAGTGTTGATCATGGTAATAAAGTACAATGACTTTCTAAAGTAAAATAGAACATAATTTTTAGATATATATATATATATATATATATATATATATATATATATATATATACTATTATTTAATACAAATCAAATGTATAAAATATCATACGTACAATTTCTTCTCATAGAAAAATCAAAAGATCTTATATTTGTTATTATTGCGTTGAAGACTTGTTTTGTTTTATATTATGTTTCCTCATAAAAGCCATCATTTAATTATTATGATGACGTGGTATGTTTATTAAATTGTCATGTTTATCTCTTAACAATCATATACGATTTTGAGAATAGATATGTAGAATAAATCAATAAATAAATAAAGAGAATGCAAACATGAACAAGAATAACTATAATTTAGAAAATCTACATAGAGTATTTTAGTATTTATATATTTATTCTTAAAACGAAATTAACAAACAATTCACTTATATCATGACTCAGAGTCATAAATATCTTTAAATCAATGAATTCATGCATTTCTTTTCAACAATTATATTTTTGATATTTTTTAAAAGGATGAAATGGTGGACGAATAAAAACACATAAAATAAAGAATGATAGATGAAGAAAAGAGTGGAGATGAAGGTCTTTACATTGTAATAAAGTAAATTACCAATAGAACAAGAACTTGCAAAGTAAATAAACGAAAGTGGTGACCCAAATTAATACAATCAATATTGAATTAGTCATTTTTTCTATTTGTGGTGTTATCAAATTGTTTGAAATTATTTTCACAATTTGTCAACCTTTGTTTACATTTGAATCATCTAATTATTTGATATAATAAAGTAAAAGAAAATAAATACAAAAGTTAAGTATCTACCTTAAACTAGTCACATAGTATTAGACATTCCACGTTTTGCAACAATTTTTGCATGTAACTTTGTCTTTTGATCCATCTTCAATCTATGTTCTCGATTACTCTTTTTTCGATGTCTTCTTGCCTTGATCATGTTTTTCTCTTGATATCTATATGTCTCGACCAGGCTTTCCTCGGTGTCTTAACAACTTTGTGATATCTTAACATCTCTTCCCACTTGTTCACTCCTTTTGATCTTAGGATGTCGATTTTCCTATCTATTCCCTTTATGCCCTCAAAAGATGTCCCTCAAGAGAATATTGTTTGTGTCCCCCATGAATATATTCTCGTGACACTCGACCCAAATCTTTAACTCGGCTTTCCACATTCTTTTCCTTGCACACTTTCACATTGATTGTTAGAAATGTCACATGTCTCTTCACAACCTTTGCATTTAATGTGCTACTCACGCCTACTTGAGTATAACCATCAAATTATTACCAAAGTAACAATACAATATTATATTCCTTAATGGGCTTAAGCCCATTCATATTTTTAGTTCTAACTCTTTCAAAACTCTTTTTATAATATTTCTTATCCTCCCTTTTTCTTCTTTATACACCCAATCTATGCACTCCTGATTTCTTGCACTCTTGCCTTCTTTCTCCCCAATCTTCTTTGCGTTCACATTCTTCAACAACACTAAGATTCACATCTTTACTTCTCAAAATACTACTATGACTTCCTCTTCCCAAAACGCCTCATTTACTCCACTCTCTTCGACAAATATTATCAAACTCAATGGGAAAATCTCCGTGCTTGTTCTTATCTTGGAAGAATAATCCAAGATTTGTTAAATCACTTATATCTTTGAAAGTCCTCTCAATACTTCTAGCTACATTCCCCCTTGATGCCACCATTGAGTCTAAAATTTGATGGGACAAAAAAGTCAAAGGTCATTTCTTAGTCAAACATTTTATCGATGGCCCTTCGATCCTTGTAAGTCTTGAAGAACATTAGCCTTTCTAGTGTACTTGTTATATGCCAAAGTGTTTTGTCCTTGTTCAATCCAAAATTTCCACTCATTTCTTTAACTTGGCCTATCTTCTCCATATAGGGTCTCCTTCAATCTATTTGGCAAAACTACTTTTGGCCCACGTATATACTTCTTTTTTTAGTCCCTTGTGTTTCATCCACCTTTCATTGGTTTCAATTTTTGAACCAACCATGTCTTTGCGAGAACCATGTCCTTATAACCATCCTATTAATGGGATCATATTTGCTTATTGATGTCCCCTAGAAATTGACAAAGGCAAAGCTAGTTCCTATCATGTTTATGCCTTTTTGTATTCAATCCACTAAAAGTTCTAATGACCTTTATGGTCGACCTTTGTTCATCCTTAGATGTCTAACCTCCAATCTTGTTGTTAAGTTTGAAGTAGTCAATATATGGACTTGATATCTTACCTAAGACATCTTGGTGTTAGGTTTCCATTACAAAGACATCCAACTTAATGCCTACCACCCTCAACTTGTTTTTGGAAAAAGGGGCTTAGCCACAATCTTCCTTTTCATCTTCCAAACTTACATTCCCTAGTCTGTGAATTGTTAAGACTTACCCATAAAGACTTCGTTTCTTTCTATCCTTTTACTTTAGAAGGTAAGGTTAAATTAACTCAAGTTCTCTTTCAACAAATTTGATTAACAATTTCACTAGAAAAAAACACTTGTAAGAATTTACAATAAAATGTTAAAAGCAAAAAACATTAAAGAGGGAGGATTTACAAGCATGAAAGAATACAAACAAATACAAAAAACATGTTAATTCTTTAGCTTTCCCTTAGTTGAATTCTTCATTAGTGATCATATGACTATCATTTATTTAATATATTAACAGAGATACCAAGTTAACCAAAATAAGCTTCAATTAACTCGCTAAGATTTTTATTCATTCCAAGCATTTATGATTGAGATTCTATTTATACTTCACTCACTCCAAATGTGTATGATTAAAGTAATAATCTATCTTTTAATTAAGCAAACCAATATATGTGTTTGAATTAACTAAATAAGTGTAAATTAATTGATCTAGTTCCAAACATCTACAACTAAGAACCTATTAACACTTTACTTGTTCCAAGAGTATACAAATTAAGTGTTATCTTACATTACACATGTTCCTGGTGCCTACATGTAAAGATTTACTCTTTACTTAAACAAAAGCTTATCAAAGTTAAGAAAAATTGTCAAGAATTATAATTAAAGTGTAATATAAAATTGTTAACAAGTGTTCTAAGACAATCCTAATAAGAATAGAAATCAGAATTCAGAAAGAATAGATAAAAATAAATTGCTTGAATAAAGTAAAACAACATGTTTATCACATATAACCTTTGAATTAACTATGAAATTACAAGAGGTTTAACCAAAGAAGGTTTAGTCTTCCATGTGGAAGACCACCCGAAACATTAAGTGTTGGGATGAATGGTGATGGGGGAGGTGATTGATCGATAATGGAAGTTTCAATGGACGCCACCTTTTATAGTAGTTTCTGGTAGTCAAATCTATTTCTCAAAACTGCAAACTTAGAGCTTTGTTTAATCGATCCAAAGAAACTACTTCAATTACTGATTTGAAAATGCACGATAGCTGGTTTCATGCAGATTTTTGCATAGAGATTCAAGGAATTAAGGATCATATTTCATATTTTTGAATATCCTACTATAAACACAATTTTTGGTGTTACAAATTTCAATGAATATCACGTAAAATATAAATCAAAACAACAATTTTCGTGTGCAGAAAATCCAACTCATCATATGATCCAATGGCCCCAACACGTTAGACGATATGTATAGACGAGGTCCTCTAGATGATACATGTCAGATAAAACCATCAAACAACTCTTAGTAAACGAGCTCATCAAATGATACCATTAGATGAGTACTTTGGCAAGTTTATTAGACGTGAAACACTTTTGTAGACAAGTCAAGTGAAGTGTGTTAGACAAATCCAACAATGTACTTACCAGACAACTTCAGCAATACACTCATCAAAAGATACCTTGACTAGACGACTTTAGAAACACACTACCTAGACGACTTGTCTTTTATCAAGTTTTCTTAATTTTTAAGAACACTTTATCTCTTCTTCAAGCTTATGATCTTAACTTTTCTTGGTCATCAGAAAATCTCCAATTTATTCACAATTCCATCGTTTATAGGATCATTAGATGATTAATTAGTGTATCATCTTTAGATGATTATGAGCTTGCTTTCACTTTAGTTACACAAAACACACATTAGAATGCTTAAGAAACATTTGTGCAGTTATACACGATCATCGACACATTGCTCATAGATGCTATATTTAGACTTTCCTAACTACAGTGTCTAGTACATATTATATGCCTATAACAATTATCATCTAACATAGCTTAAAAGGTTTATTTTAATGCATAATTTCATTTAAAGCTCATTTTATCCCAATTGAACAAATCATGGTTAGAACATAGGATTTAAAATAATTATACCTTAGTATAACTAATACTAACTATTCTAAAAATGTATAAAAAAGCACGCTTCAATATAAGAAGCATACATTATCACAAAAAGGAAGGTTTGATGATGAATAAATAGAAGAAGTGGCAATATGCTTATTTAGAAAAGTAGATCAAGTTTAAGGGAGCAAAGAATATTAAAAGAAAATCAGAGTATTTGTAATATATGTCGATTATGGACACAATTGGCGTAGAAAGTTTCTATGTCGATTTCTATGTTGATATTTAATAAGCTTGTATGACACTTCTTCTTTGTCATCATCATCCTCCACATAATCAATATTCTTTTCATTATCCATCTTCGAAACCAACTCACCACCAACTTGCATTATCATCAACGCTACCACTCGAAGTTGTTGTTTCCATAACCTTCTTCCTTGTGCCCCGAGTCTTTATGCGATGAGTCCCACCTTGCGATTTCTTGTTAGTGTAGGAAGATAACACCATCCTCGACAACCATATGCATGAAAACGATAACGATAACGATAACAAGAACAAGAATAATAAATAATTCATAAGAAAATATAAAGAATTTGTAAGAAAAAACACCTTAACTCGATGTGGATTATGTGTATACCTTTGGAGGTGACGAAGGATTGGGCATTGTTGTTCGGTGTGATGGTTGTTGAACTAAAGATAAGGAAAAGGGGGAATGGTGAAAAAGGAGGGAGAGATGGAGATAAAACTAATTGGGAGTTAAAATTGAATAATAAAAGGAGAGAATGTAGAGTGTATGAAGAAAAGGAAACCCTAATAAATGGAAGAAGAGGGAAACCTTGAAAAGGGAATAGATCTAAATAGAGAGAGAAAAGGAGGAAAAGGAATAGAAGGAAGAGATTATAAGAGCCCTAAACACAACATCCGTGAGAGCGAGAGAGTTGCAAAAGCGAGAATGAAAGAAAAGAAGGGGGAGAAGAAAATTAAAGATTTTATACTAATTATAGTGAAGAATCGACATAGTATGTGTATTTTAAATTTAAAATAATATATGCTCTCACTTTCTGTATTGGTTTTAGATATAAACATAGAAAGTCATTTACTTTATTACTGCTTTCACTTTCTATGTCAGTTCTAGTGATAACAGGCATAAAAAGTCAAATCATATTTATAACTTTTTCATTACTTCAGTTATTATGGTGGGTGGATTATAATCTCCATAATAGGTCATCATAAAATCAAATTTTTTGTACTAGTGTCAAAAATGATTTCGAGCCCAAACAATACTCAAGGAGTTATTCAAGAATGGCTACAAACACAACTACTTGGTTTGCACTTTATAAAATTAGTTTGCTTAATAAAACTAAATTTGTTGTATAAAACTAAACATAGTCTACATGGTCACACGAATTATGTATAAAAATATTGTTCTATTCTTTCTTCTTCCTTATCTCTTTATATTGCATGATATTTTTTTTATCTAAACTAATTATTGTAGAAGAAGAGGCTTTTGAAGAATAGGCACAATCAAAATGATTTTAAATAAGAATGTACCACACCTAGCCGGCCTCGCTAAACACGCCAACACTTATCATCCTTCACCGTCATATCTATACCGGCAAAGGCTGAGGGACTGGTGTACCACACCTAGTCGGCCTAACCAAATAATAATAATAAACAATCACCATATATACGCTGAGCAAATAAAGTAACCGGCCTAAGCCGACAGAAGAATAATAGCGACCTAAGCTGCTATAACCGGTCTGGACCGGTAAAGAGTAATCGGTCTAGACCGACAGTTCTGGGAAACTAAACAAAAACTTGACAAAATCATAGCATTTCAGTAAGACTCATAAGACCCACAAACAATCGAACTAAGGGACCTGGGCTAGGGCCCAAGCCCACCTATAGCCCAAACAGGGGCCCAGTCCATGACGTGGCCAGACATAATTAACAATCTATAAATATGCATGGACCCCACGAATTAAAGGTACGCATTCATTACTCTCCTAATCACAAGATTTGACTTTATAAGAGATTTTGCTTACTTGAGCTTTAGAGTCTCTTCTGCAGGTAACCCCCTTCGGGTCCAAACCGATCACACCGAGATATCCATAGGCGACATGTATCAGCCGGGAGGAAGCCTACTGAGAAGATTGCGGACTAGAGTAAGGTAGTGCTTGTGTCTAACATATCTTATTTGTTCTCTGTAGGAACAATTGGTTCCCACCGTGGGGCACGAGAAAATACCTTACAAACTAACCCGCTTTTTCCGAAAATGGTTTCTACCTGCAACAGAGCAAGAGTTAACAAACAAGCTGAAGCAGGCCCCTCAGGACCTGCTAACATCACCCCGGATTTGGCCGCCATCCTAGACGGTCAAGCCAAGATGTAACAGGAACTGACTGACTTGAAGAAGCGCAATGCTGATGAAATGGAAGCACTACGACAGGAGAACTCTCGCCTAAGGCGAAAGATTGATGCCGCAGGGTCCCTAGCTTTTCAGCCCACTGAAGAAGAAAGCGAGTACAATCCTACCCCGCATACCTTCACCACCACCCAACAAACTCCCATCCTCTCAACCCATCATACGCACTTCCATTCCACCCTTCCAGGAAATACTACGGCTCCCACCCCCGCCGCCACCCTGCCCACCACCCACATCCCACCCTACAACATGCCCACCACTCTACACACCACTCATATCCCACCCTACAAGCCTCACACCCTCTCTACTACCCATATTCCCCCTCACAACTTCACGTCCACTTTTCCCACCCTCGTTCACCATCCCATCCCTCCTCACACACTACCATCTGCCCAACCAAGGCGCTGTCACCCTTTTACCGATTTCATCGCCAACACTCCCCTCCCCACCCAGTGGGAACCTTTCACACTGGAACGTTACACTGGTGAAATCGACCCAGACGAACACCTCAAGGTCTACATCACCCACGTCGCCCTCTACATTTCCCATGATGTCGTTTTTTGCAAGGCCTTTCCTACCACCCTTAAAGGCCCTGCCCTCGAATGGTTTACCACCCTCCCGCCATACTCCATTGACTGCTTCGACACCCTCTCCCACATGTTCACCACTCACTTCACCGGTAGCCGCCCGCACCAAACTACAACAATCTCACTTCTCGGCTTCAGACAAGAACAAGACGAGACGCTCCAGGCTTTCACTAATCGATTCAGTAAGGCTGCCATTCGCACACCACACCTAAACCAAGAGATGATACTTCAGTGCATGGCCCTCACTCTTAAACCCGACCCCTTCGCCAACAACGTCTACCTTCATCCACCTGCCTTCATGCATGAGTTGAAACTACGTGCCGCCGATTACGTCCGCATGGAGAAAATGCAAACTCTCCATACAAAATTCTGCAATAACTACACACCCTCCACAACAACCCCCTCTCCACAACTTCCCCGTCCTGATCCACTTTCACGTGATACACTTTGTTAGACACAAAGACCTTCAACTTATTGCTAATTAATATAAAATTATTGTATAAATATTCCCTACAAGTGATATTTGCGAGAAATCTTAAAAAAAAATTCTAAAAAACACAATTCAACCTTCTCTTTTATATTTTTCCTATTTTCAATCCTATATTATTTTTTCTTTTTCTTTTAATAAAATTAGTATGTTGCATATAAATAGTGAATATCGACGCGTGAACTTAATTACTATGCAATATTCATAATAATGAAAAACATACTTTATGATAAAAACAAAATTAACTTTATAACAAAAGAAAAACGGGACACGTTAGTTATTACACTTAAATTCTGAACATTAGTTAACATCGTTAAGTAAAATTTCAACATTAATTTACACAGTTAGTCGAAAGGAGATCAAAATAATATTTCAAAAAAGAAGATATTATTTGCAATATGAATAAACATTGAAAAAATAATATAATATTTTTATATAACTAAAATTAATAAACTTATTTTTAATATATAAACCATATTTCAAATTCACAATAAATAAATAGTTTTGAACATAAATGAGAATTTAGAATTTTGATATTTAATTTATATCACCACATAGAGATAATTTTAGTTATAGGTAATTTAAAAAGTATTGAAACTTATTTTAAAAACTATTATAAAAATATTAGATTGAAAGAGATAGAAGGTTAAGAAAAACCCTTAAAAATGCTATCGTTTAAAACAAAATGCTTAGATACAATCTTGTTCAAAAATATAGAACATGTGAAAACAATACTTTCTTTATATGTTGGGCTTATTTCCCACACGTAATTGAGTTCATCCCTATTCTCAGGCCTGATACTAAACCTATGGTTGTATACCCCTTAGTACCTTATCTATAGTATATTATTGCACTACTAACCCATATAACACTTAGCGTGTGATTTCAAAGTTATGCATTTGTCAATGAGATTTATCGGAGATATCCAACAATAAAAATATATAAGTTCAACTTACTTGATATTACTATTAATCTAAAATCTTAATATGTGAATTTATAAATTCTTTTTGTATTAAATTTTCTTATTTCTATCTAATATTTATCTCAAAGTTATTCATATATCGACGAGGTTTATTGAAGAAATATAATACTAATAACACTAGTTTAACTAACATAACAAATTAACATCATCATTAACCTAAAATTTAAAATAATGAATTTATGAATTTTCTTTTTAAGATATAAGAATTTTTCATCTCCATCTACTATAAAACATATACAAAGTTAATTTGCATATATATATATACATTAAAGCCACAAAAGTTACTGGGATTCTGATGATGTTAATGGAAGATACATAAAAATATAACCTATCATATTAGAACATTAATAGAAGATGAATCTGAGTGATATTGGCACGGCTCAATCAGACTAAAGAACTCATCCAATCTCTAAGAACTTTGATTTGATTGAGCCAAGCCAACATCAAAATGATCAAATGGTTAAAACTCACAAATCCATGATAATCAAAAGAGAATACCTTTCGCCAAAATATAAAATGGGCACGTAGTTAAATATGTATACCACCACAGCATACACCATTTTTATGCCTTGCAGCTTCTAATCCAAGCGGCAGATCACGATTTCTGCAACGATTTCAAATATCTGTATTCACAGAAACCATAGAATTAATGATCCAGACCATGAAATTGCTGCACGATAAATAAAATGGACAAATTAAAAAAAAAAAAAAAAAAAAAAAAAAAAGAAAAAAAAAAAAAAAAAAAAAAAACGCTACTTGAGGTAAAGACGAAAATTAATGAGATGTTAGAGAATTGAGTTACGGGGTGAGAATATTAAGCTTATATAGAAGAAAAAGGCAGCAGAACATAAAATCACATAATTTTTAATTGGATAAATCAGGTTTTTGGGTCTGCTTAGAAACTTTGTGTATCTTCTGTTCTACCTAATGTAGTTGGAAAGACAGCAAGATGGACCCAGAAGTTTTCATTTTATAATTTTTAGTTTCTATAAATAAATAATTGTGATCATCTTCAGTGTCATTATCGCATCATCAATTCATTGTTTGTGTTATATTGTTCCTTTCACTTTATCTTCATCTTCATCACTTAAATCACTTCTTTTGCACGACATGGTGGGTTTTGTTTTGTACGTGGTTTTTCCGCAGCACAAGAAAATCAAACAAGCAATTCATACTATAAGTTTGAGTACTTATAAGTGGTACATTACTTACATTATGTTTCCTTTACATCATTCGCAATATATTTTTTTAAAGTGATAAAATAAATTAAGATATATATATATATATATATATATATATATATATATATATATATATATATATATATATATATATATATTCCAAAAATATTATATGTGAAATTTAAGTACAAATTAATCCTATAAAACTGGTTTGGAAAGTGATATTAACACCTTAATTATATAAATTTAATCTTTAGTCAAATCTTCAATGGACCTTGAGAGTGAATTGGATATTTGAGAGTTGTTCAACAACAACAACTCAATATCAAGTTGCACATGAATTCAAAAAATTTATCATAATATACTTCAATACCATATTAGAAATAGTATTTGAATTTAATTTAACATTACAAAATTATTTTATAAGATAGTAAGGTTTATTTTTAATTTCATGAGATATTGAAAAAAAATAAAAGTTTATACAACATGTTCTTTATACTTCAATTCAAATATGTAACAAAGAATAATGTGGCGTTCTTTTTATTTTATTTCTTTAAGAAGTAAGTGTTAGAAGAAAAAAATTGTATAAAAGTATTTTTAAATATAACAGGCGAAGTAATCTATGTAGAGACATGTTTAATATTTTATGACACACGTGTATCAGGTGAGAGAAGAACAATGAGTAAAGTTGACACCTTTGGTTAGGATAATAAAAATTGTATTACTCAATTTTAGTTGATTTCTTAAATAATATAAATATTGAAAAGCAAAGCTGAAAAAGAATTTTAATTCCCTTAAAAAAAAGTATACTGCACTTATTCAATTTAGACTGTAACAAGGAATGTCGTGCTATCCAACATCAATATCATAAGTATAAAAATGTGATGAAAAAGACTAATTTTATTGAATTTAGATATTTTAATAAATAAAAGAGGTAATTTTAAAATTAAAATAAATTGAATTATAAATTTTTAATTTGAAGATAAAAAGCTATTTTAAATTCCACAATGAAAAAAAAAATCAAATGGTTTAGGTTTAGATGACTAAAAGGAATTGTATGAGAGTGATGACATAAGCACAACACAATACTGAGTTGGGCGTTGAAATGAAGAAAAGTTCATTGAAGAGTGTTTAGTGCATTTAATCGGGCCAAGTTCCTAATATGTGGTCCACTGAATAAGCTGTTCAATCAATTTTTCCTGTCATCATTAAAACGACAATTGGAATTGGGCCTCTTTCTTTATTTCCCTTAATAATATCACACTGTTAGGCATAATTAATAGACAAATGTTACTAATATATTTTTGAATACTTTTGTAATTAATTAAAGTTTAACAGAAATGAAAAAAATTGTGTAAATTTTAAAGGTAAATTCCCTTGTACTCTTCTTATCTGATTTTATTTCTATTTTCAAATGTTAATATTACAATTATTATTGATTTTTTTTATCACTCAGCAAGTCTCATTTATAAGGATAGGAGGATTGATCAATAAAACTATTAAGAATATTAAACGAAAATAAAAAATATATATATATTTGACCTTTTTGAAATTGATTAAGAAAAATACAAAGAATTAAATAATATTAATTAACATTTGAAGATAAAATATATCCCTTACTAAGAACAAAAAGACTAGAAGGTATAAGATGGTCTAGTAGTAAAAGTTGGAAAAAAAGTGAAAGAGGTTATGGGTTCAATTCTTTTGACTACCATTTGAGAGACATATTATAAATTTATTATTTTTCATCAATTTTTATAAATGTGAACGTGTAAATTAAAATAAAGATAAATAATCTGAAAATATCAATATTTTCTTATAACACTCCTCCGATTAGAATGTCTGGGCTTGCATGATGGATTTAAAATAATTGTGTTCTTCATTCTTTGGTCTCCCAAAACACATACCCACATTCTCGTAAGAGGAAAAAGAAAAGTATGTTTCTTTTGTCAAATGTAGAAGAACCATGAACTTTAAGGAATGAGTGTGTCTAATTTGGTGGCACAAACATGAATTGATGTTTGGGATCCGATTTAGTATCATATACAGATGAAAAGTTATTTTTGTGTGTAGTGAGATTATGAGAATAGAGTTAAAATGGTCAACAGTGCTTATATTTGAAGCAATGTGCTGTTGTTTTGTTCCTCCAAGCTGTTTCTCGTTCTTTTTATGTGTGCATTAATGGCAAGGACCCATGGTTGTTTGATTACTTTGTAGTTAACCTGTCACCATAAAGGGAAAAAGAAACCCTAACTTGTCTTCAATTACCATGTTTCCACCACGTGGAATTAGAAAGCCTGATTCAAACCAATTATAAGGTTTATGGAATCATTGGAAAAGAAAATAATCTAGACCAAAGAAATTAATTGATTTTATACAAAAATGTGATCAATGTAACATTTAAAACGGTTGATTATGTAACATTTAAAACTAATTTCAGAATATTTTTATCTTTTTATTTTCATTCAATAAAATTATGGATGAAAAATAATTTTTATCAAGAAAAATGTTCTTTTACCACTGCAATATAAGGATCACACGATTCTTCTTCATTTGTTCATCCTTTCAACAACTAAGTTTTATCGATTAATTATTTTCTTTGTAAGGTGCGTGGTTTTCCTATTTTCGTTATTTCCTACAATACTTTGAATTTTTCTGAGTTATTTATGAAGTCACTGTTTTCTTTTTTTAAATATAGTTCACTTTTAATTATAATGATACTAGCTAGTATTATGTTTTATGAAAATTGTTGAAAATTAATATTTTCTTGAAAATGGAAAGTACCTTGTCATCTTGAGAGATGATTTTAATTATTTATAATTAAAATATGTCATATTTAAAAAGTAGCTAAAAAGTTTTTATTGTTTGGAGTGTTCGTATATGTCTTATTGACAACACTTCAGGTGTATAGTGTTGCCCTCCTGACCTTTTGACTAAAAGGTAATGACAATAATTCCTTAATTGATTTTATTTCCCATTAGATTTATTACTATGAGAAAACACTAAATAAAAGATTTAAAATTCAGACATAAATTAAGTAAAATATAGTCAATGAAAAATCTAAAGACCAACTTAGATACCAAAATTAATAAGTAGCTATAACGTTGATAATTAACTTTGGAGAATATATAGACGAATTTGAAACAAACTTTATAAAACCAATTCAACAACTAATTTAATAATTGCTTATTTGGTGACTAGTTTTGCAGTGACCCATTTAATTACTATTTTGTCGTATCCGATTCAGTGAATGATTTTATCATTGATCAATTAAACAATTAATGTTTATAGTAATTATAGGTAGTTTTCTAATGACTAGTTTAATGACAATTTAGAAACTAGCTTACTAACTAATATACTCACTCTTTTAAGCAATTGATTTCGTGGTCAAAAAGTTGGTACAAAATCAGTTTCTAAAAAATGAATATGCTATGCTAACAAATCAATAATTTCTTCAAGCATTCACCTAATTATTAGATTTAAAACCAAATGATATAAAATATTATAACAAGCTCAAACTCTACAGAAAGCAACACATAAAAGTTAACCATGTATTACACTTTTTGTGTATGATGAAGTTCATACATATACTATGATAGACTACCTAATTGCTCCTAATTCCATTTATAGATAATAATAATAATAAAAGATATTGAAATAGCCATTACTAAAGTATTTCCATATCGCACCTAAAGTCTCTAAACCTGTATAAAACAAATTTGCGCTACACTCTTGTAATAAAAAAGGATTGAAATAAGGGCAAATTATAATTTAAGTTGTATATGAAACCTAGAACAATGTAGGAACATTCCTAAAACTGAAAAACAAAAAAACTCAAACATTCATAAATGTGTGTGTGTCCAGAGAAACGAAAGAAAAGAAAAACACAGAATGTAAAAAGAAAGAAAAAAAAATAGAAAATATCATTAATGAAGACTTCCTTACGAGGCTAGTTTGAAATATGTTTGGTTGAAAAGGGATTATATTTTTTGTCACATTTTTTTTTTTCAAATTGTTTGTTGGTCTCATGGAACAAATGTTTGGAGATATGTAAAAGAATAACGTTTAAATACTCTAATGTTTTTAGGAAGGAAAATTAATGTGGGCAAAAATTGACTTCTTTAGGATTAAAAAAAATTCATTATATATGGTATGGTATTATTTCATCTAGGATTATTCTTCATTTTTTTCCTGGTAGGTATAAACTTCCTATGTTTAGAATTGTTTAATTATCACTACAAAAATAAATGTTTTTAGTTGGAGTTATGTTTAACGTTTATGGGACTTTTAACTCCATTAAGGGTATTTACCACGGTTTGCTATACAAGATAAATGATTTTCAACAAACATTATGTTAGATGGAGTAAACACTACTAAAAAAATTGATATTTCAAGCCAATTTTTTTTTTTGAATTTTTTTTTTGTAAGAAATACTTATAAATTTTGTTATGAAAAAAAAATTGCAGGAAATTGCTGCCAATTTTTTTTTTTAAATATTTTTTATAAAACACTTTTCGCAAAAAAATTTGTATTAAATAATAACTTTATGTGGGAAGAGTTTGTTGGAACTATATAGGGTGAATTTGAAATGTCTATGATGGATGAGCTAACCTACTTTCTAGGGCTACAACTCAAACAACTCAGTCAAGAATTGCAAAGAAGTTGTCACTCTAATTGCTACAAACTGTGTTATGGATTCATATAAGGTTAGGCAACAAGTTGACTCAACCAAATATAGAGGGTTGAATAGTTCTTTGCTCTATCTAATAGCAAGTAGTCCAAACATTTAACTTAGTATTGTATGCTTGTGTGTAAGATTTCAATCCAATTCAAAGGAGTCACATTATAAAGCTTCAAAAAGGATTCTTAAGTATCTAAATGGGACTCAATTTTGGATTATGATATCCAAGTGATTCTAAGATAACTCTTGGTGGATTTTCAGATCCTAATTATACATAGTGCAAATTGGATAGGAAAAGTACAAGTGGAACATGTCACTTACTTGGCTCAAGCTTAATATCACGGAATAGCAAGAAGCAAGCTTGAATGACATTCTCCAAAATTGAGGCAGAGTATATAGTAGTTGGTAATGGTTGTGCTCAAATAATTTGCTAAAACATAATCTCTTGGAAAATGGAGTGAAGTTGGTAAAGGTACCCTTGTATTGTGATAACACTAGTGCAATTAATTTAACTAAGACATCACTTCATTAGAGATCATATACAAAAAGGTGATTGTGAAATTAAGTTTGTTAAAACAAAAAATAAACTAACTAATTTATTCATAAAACCATTAGCTCGTGATAGATTTAACAAGCTAAGAACTTAACTAGACATATTGGATATGAAAAATGTATTCTGATGAATTTTTAGCATATTAATCTTATAAATCAATGCATTGATTTCTTTTAAATAAGCTAATGTGTGCATGAAGTTCAATCTTAAACATCATCTGGATATATAAAGTTCAATCTTACAAATTTTTAGTATGTTGATTTTACAATTCTATGCATTAATTTCACTTAAACAACATCTGGATACAGGAAGTTTAATTTTAGGAATTTTAGTCTATTGATTTTTCAAATATATGGGTTCATTTCACTTAACCAGATTTTCTGTGCAGAGAATTAATATCTGATGAACTTTTAGTGTGTTGATTTTTCGAATCTATGTGTTGATTTCACTTATATTTGATTAAAATAGATTCAAAAGTTATCTTGGTCAAAGCAATGCTCACGTCATCAGGTGCAACCTACTCTTAATAGTTATTGCATCATCTATTTGCTCTTTTTCTGAATGCATTGACCATAAAGCATATGTTGCCAGACCTACAATCATTATGCCTCGTCACCAACAACGCCATGTCCAATCTGAAGAAGAACATTCCACTCCTCTCACTCCTAACTCTCCAAACTGCATTTAATCTGTTTTATTTGATCAAGTACGACCTCGATCAAATTTGGCGTCGTTGTCGGGGACCAACGTTTCCGTTCATAGTATTTCTAGTGTTGAGTTGAGTTGTGTTTTATGTGTGTGTCGTTTCGTAAATTGTGGGATTAAGTGTGTTTGATGTTTTGGTGAGTCATGTGTGAATGTTAATTGTGATGTTATAGTTTTGTTCGATGCCTGTTTCCATTCTAGTGGTGTTTCCGTGAGTGTGCGTGTTGTTTGTGTGGTAGAGTGAATAGTGTCGCGACACATGAATAGTGTCGAATTCTAGCATTTAACTTGTGGAATTTTGTTCTGGTAGCTACGGTGCTTGTTTTAACTTGAAATTTTTTCTTCCCACTTCTAAGACCTTGAACTTGATGGAAAAAATGATTGGAGCAGCTGGTATGGTGTGATTTGAGAGATTCAAAAAAATTTGGACTGATTTTTAGTCAAACTTCAAAGAACCATAACTTTTGCTCTGGTTATCAGAATCACTATTATTTTATATGCATTTGGGGTGAAATTTAATTTCCTACCTTTCCAAAATCTTCTTGTCTAGTTATCAAACTCATATTCCCCAGAAAATGCCGTTTTCTATTTTTCATCAATATTTTTTATGATTTTTCTTCATTTTTTCCACTTTTCAAAACATTTTAAAAGTACTTACACTTTGAGTTTTGAGTTGATTGTTTTTGTGGTACTTTTTTATCACTCAAGGGACAATCCTACCAATTTTCAAGTCATTTGGAATTCGTTTGACTATACTTGTAGTTTTACCCTTTGTTATGCCGATACCATTAGAATTAATGTATTTTGGTGCATGACTAAGGGAAATCCAAGTGACTTACAACCCATTGATCTTGAGATTGATAGGAACTTCCACAGAGGAGTTAGGCATAATAGGAATCCATTTGTGCATCCTGCATATTCTGTGACTTTTTCTTATTCTTTTGATTCTCCCTATACTCCTAAAACTCCTCATTTTGTGCATTCTTTGCATTCTGAGCATACTGTGCATTCTGATCGCTTTGATTTTCATACTAATAATATGGCTCAACCTCCACCTCATGAGAGGACAATGAGTGAGCTGACTGCACCTGAATTCACTTATGACTCATTGTGCATTCAGTATCATGAGGAGGAAGTTCCTTATGTTTTAAAAAATAGATTAATACACTTGTTGCCAAAGTTTCATGGCCTTGCAGGTGAGGAGGACCCGTGCAAACACTTGAAGCAGTTCCATGTCGTGTGTTCCACCATGACGCCTACAGATGTCCAAGAAGACCATGTCTACTTGAAAGCTTTTCCTCATTCCTTGGAGGGCAATGCAAAAGACTGGTTGTACTACCTTGCACCCAGGTCCATCACGAGCTAGGATGACTTGAAGAGATTGTTCCTGGCCAAATTCTTCCCTGCTTCCAAGACAACAACCATAAGGAAGGAAATTTCTGGCATCAAGCAACAATCTAGGGAGAGCCTCTACGAATACTGGGAGAGGTTAAAGAATCTTTGTTCAAGTTGTCGCCACTGCCAAATCTCTAAACATCTCCTTCTACAATATTTTTATAAAGGCCTGCACCATATGGATAGAAACATGATTGATGCTGCAAGTGGTGGCGCTCTTGGTAACATGACCCTAGTTGCAACTAGGCAACTAATCAAGAACATGGCTTCTAATTCTCAGCAATTTGGCACAAGGAGTGATGCCATAGTTGTTAGAGGAGTTCATGATATAGGGGCAACCAAATACACCAAGAAGTTGAAGACTAAGATTGATGCTCTTACCACACTGGTCAACCAACTTGCTTCCAATCAAAGAACTCCAACAACAAGAGTTTGTGGCCTTTGTACATCCGTTGATCATTTCACAGACTCTTGCCCAACATTGCAACAACAGGCTGCTCCTATTCCACTTGTACCCACACTAGTTCCTACTGCACATGCACCTTCTTCTTCTACTTCATTGGAAGAGTTGGTCAGAATGATGACACTTCAGAATATGTATGCAATTCCAGCAGGAGACTAGAGCCTCAATCCAGAGTTTGACAAATCAAATGGGGCAAATGGCTACGCAACTTAATCAAGCACATACTCAAAATTCTTATAAGTTGCCATCACAAACGGTGAAAAATTCGAGAAATGTGAGTACCATCACATTGAGATATGGGAAAAAGATTGAAGTTCCACTCCTGAGCCTGCACCTCAAAAGGAAGTTGACCCTACTGCTACACATGAGAGAAAGCATGATGATGCTCATGTAGCCCGTCCTTCCACATCTGATGTACCTTCCCCAGTATATCTTCTACCACTATTGGGCCTTCTATCCCTTTTCCATTCCCACCAAAAGTCATTCCAAGCAAGAAAATAGAAGACATTTACAAGAAAATTTTAGAAACATTCAAGAAGGTAGAGGTGAACATACCTCTTTTGGATACCATCAAACAAATTCCAAGATATGTCAAGTTCTTGAAGGACCTGTACACCCATAATAGGAGGTTGAAGTGGCAATGAGAGGATCAACATAGGGAGAAACTTATCTGTACTGATAGGTAAATTTGTTCCTCAAATCCCTTAAAAGTGTAAAGACCCAAGTTCATTTTGTGTTCCTTGCATTATTGGTAATAATAAGTTTGAGAATGTTATGCTTGATCTGGGTGCTTCGATTAATGTCATGCCTCTGTCTATTTTTAATTCTCTATCTCTTGGACCATTGCAACCGACGGGTGTGGTCATTCAATTGGCAAATAGAAGTGGTTCCCACCCTACCGGTTTCATTAAGGATGTCTTTGTTCGGATTGGTGAACTGATTTTTCCTGCTGATTTTTACATTCTTGATATGAAAGAGGGATTTTCCCGTGGTTCTACCCCTTCATTTTACGAAGACCATTTTTAAAGACAGCCCAAACCAAGATTGATGTCCATGCTAGCACTTTATCCATGGAGTTTAATGATATTGTTGTGCGTTTTAATATACTGGATGCCATGAAACATCCTTCTAAGGATCACTCTATTTTTCACGTTGATATCATTGATGGTGGACATATTTCTGATTTCTACCATTTTCATTGCATGAAATATGCATCTGTGTCTGAATTGTCTGAATTTGCATGCATTGATGTTGAATTTGATTCATATTATAATTCTGATTCTGATTCTGATTTTGATGTTGATTCTGAGTTTGACTCTCTGGGTGTTGTACCATATGATTTTGATGTTACACGTTCATGATGCACTAACCATGTTCCAAGAAGTACATATGCATCTAATTGTTATGTTGAGGTACATGCTATGGAACCCATTTCTCCATCCCCTCTAGTTCTTGATATTCAGCCAACATCTAGCACTTCAGAGTTGAAACCCCTACCAGACAACCTCAAGTATGTCTACTTGGAGGAAGAGGAGAAACTGCCCGTCATCAATTCCACCTCCCTCACTGCTGAACAAGAGCATAGGTTGTTGAATGTTCTTAACCATGGAGTCGTATACTTTACAATTATTCGCGGTTAACATTTATTACAAACCATAAAATAACAAAAATAGCAACTGTTTGAAACCATGGAAATATCAAAATATTAAAAGTCTTCAAAGTCCCTATATAATCCCGCTCTCTGAACTCAAGCATCTCCTGACCCACCTGTCAAATCATTTGCTCCCGAATAACAAGTTATCCGATCATCGCCACACACAAACAAATAGGGTCAGCTATGCATATATATATATATATATATATATATATATATATATATATATATATATATATATATATATATATATATATATATATATA
>Ga0214543_1002911_pt1 | contig 33633 bp, 9 predicted proteins | sample CNSS2metaG_FD_160094 | JGI IMG/M metagenome (GOLD analysis project Ga0214543, IMG submission 160094) | Root nodule microbial communities from cowpea collected in UCLA plant growth center, Los Angeles, California, USA - CNSS2 | ecosystem: Host-associated > Plants > Roots > Nodule | place: USA... | reverse complement strand
TATATATAAGGTAAAGTTTAGCGGGTACGAGTATCCACGGGTACGGATACTATGATACCCGTACCCGCCCCGTTAACATGCGGGTATCAAAAATACCCATACCTGCGGGTAGCGGGTATCCATTTTTAATATCCATTTCCTATCTGTTGCGGGTTTTATCCGCGGATACCCGCAGGTACGGATTTTTTTGACATCCCTAGTACAGAATGTGATACTATTTATTTTATTAGTATATTTATTATTTTATATCGTCTTATAACAGTTAACATATTCTACAAATTAAAATTTGGTTCATTTACTCTTAAATATAGACCTAAATGTAGTTCAAGGCTGAATATAATAGATAAGTTCAGATTGGTTAGCTATTTTGTTTTGCTTTGTAATTAAAAACCAAATATTTATTTATACAATAATAGGTAATATACAATGATGAATACTTATATATATATATATATATATATATATATATATATATATATATATATATATATATATATATATATATATATAATTTACAAATATCTTTATAACTTGGTACTATTATGTTGTAAAATCTAAATACCATTATATATTTAATTTGGTTTCATAAATAATTTTAAATATTATATATGTTATAAATCATAACGTTGATAAAGTGAAATTTAAATTTTAGTGATAGAAAATTATAAATTCTACGCTTCATTATTAAATATTACTTAATATGATTAATATGGTGTATTAAAAATTAAAAAAAAAGCATCATTTAATTCTTATTGGTTGGAATCAAATTACTAAAAATAGTTGATGACTATATTTTTAAGACAAATATATATATTGGCACCTTAGAAACCTTAGAAATGCAATAGTAAAAAGACTACCTAATAGCCTTTGGTTTGATAATTGGATTTGGATTTAAGTTAAAATTTGTGATGTTTTAGTCTTTTAGTTGAAAGTTTTAATAATGTGTGTTGTTTAAGGATGGAGTTTGTGTATAACATTGTCCAGTTGGTGTTAAGGCTTACTTGATTTTTTCATGTCGATGAGTCTTTTAAAGAAATTTACTAAGATATAATAAGAATGAATGAGTTAAATTTACGTAATAAACTTGATATTATCTCGAATCTAAAACAAACCTTAGCACAATCATAAACCAAACTCGGATAGAAAACTTGTCACCATCTTCAAAATATTGCTTAACTTTTTCTTATACAGTGTACTTGCAATTGAAAGTCACATTTCGATTCGTATCATGTGGTTGAAAAACTGACCCACATCCTTTTCTATTTATCGTTTTTCCGTGTACTTCTCAGAAACAAATAATTCCCTATTTACATCACAACTTGATTCGTATAACGCATAAGGAATATAAAGCTGCAATCTTTAGACAGATTCTACCTACAGAGAAGGATGGAGTTTGATCTCTTCTAGAACCCATTATCCCTGGTCTTTTCTCCTTTCAATAATGCATCAATATCAACATGTCTTCTACTACATCATGGCATAAGCCGATTGCAGCATCAAATTCAACTAACCTTGTTGGGATGCCATCATGGCAACCCAAAATTCACATCAAATCAGCATTTAACAACTGCTATCCATAATTACTAATGCGAATTCTCTTACAGATATATTCTTAAATTATATAGCATATAAAAGTGTTCCTACAATTCTACCTATATACCCTTATCTTTTTTCTGAATTCTTGCTTTTATGTTTTTCACCACCACCTCGATGAAAAATATTCTGGTTCTCTCTCTATATATTTAATATATATTTTTCTACTGTTGAAAAGAATTTCCTCACTGGTCCACTATCAACATATGTCGATAATATTGGTTTAACTGTTGGTAATGGGTAAAATGTAAACTCATTTATAAAGTAAACTAATTTTGAAGGAACACGTACCAGCAATGGTACAAACTATGGAACCTCGTGACGTGTTTTAATTTCTGAAAGTTCTGTCTTAAGGCAATGATTCTCGTTTTGTGGGTTTACCTTATGAAGTGCAGATTGCTTTCAATAAAGATGATCAGAACAGATACATAACCAATCATTGTTGGATACGTGAAGATGACAGTACACGAGGTGATGTGAGGAAAATAGTCTTCCTTATAGAGTTTCCAAAAAATAAAGTCTCAGAGTTTTAGCCCAAGAAATTAATGTGGAGTAGGATGATACTTATATGGCTATTTGGTTGACCGTTCTTGTATGATTGCATAAAATTCTGGGTTTGATGGTTATTTTCTGTCATGTTGAGACTGAAGTGGAAGGAATATTTGGTAACATGCCCATACTAAGGGAAGGTACTGATGGGATTTAAGTCATGGACTGGTCTAAAAATAGGTTCAGTGGCCAACATATTCAAAGAGAGTGAAAAGGACTGATACAGAGAGGAAGTGAGAAAGTGAGAAAGTGAGAATCATAAATGAAACTAGATAGCGATGTAGTGCTTTTACAACTTAACTGCATCTTAATTTCGTTGTGAAAGTCAGAATGATTTGATGCATGAAAAGATTAACTATATATACTGCCTTTATAGATTAGGAAACATGTATAGGAAAGGATCCTAATTTGATATCTACCATGAGGCATGATTCCATGAAAACTTGTCCCTTAGGCTTTAAATTTTTGGTCATTTTCTCTTGTGAAGTTCTACAACAAGGTAAACTGAAGAAAAACTAGAAACTCTGGAAAGCACTTGATTTTGAAAAGGGTGTAAGGAGCACAAAGACGTGTAGATATAAAAGTCTTATCACTTTCGGTGGAAACATAAAAAAGCTTGGAAAAGAAAGTTAATCTCTTGAAGGGAAGGTTGGCAACATTAATTTCTTCGCCACCAAATTATGCTTAATCCACTCTTAGTTTCTTCTTGTCGGGTGGCTTCATAATTTTGTTGTAGTTAAGTTATTGATTTATTGCTTAGCTTGATAATTATACTATCTTGGTGCCTTGAGAACATTATGTAGTTTATGTTATTGAATCCGCAAATATTTCTCTTTTCTTCAGAATTTCATTTACACGGCTCTCGTCTATATTTCTTGTCTTCTTGTCTTTCTTGACAATGTGTTTCCTTGTACAAATTCTAAGCTCAAACGTAGTAATTACAGCAGAAACAGCAAAAACCAGAAGTTATTCTGTTCATAATCTTGTTACTATTTAGTAATAAATAATCATATAGAAACAAATCTGTACCAATTTTGTTCTGATTCCATTAATTGAAACAATACTAAATAAAATGTTATGTTTTATTTACTCAATCTTGCTTTTCTTAAGAAATTGATATTTTTGCCCTATTGAAGGATTAAATATGGTTTTTCTGCATCTTGTTGTGGATGGACTGCACAGTTAACCACTGTGCAGGGCAATGAGTAAAAGCAGAGTCGCTGACACCTGTGTGCTATATAACATATTATAGAGAAACAACACTTTTTCATGATAATTGTTTTTGGCCACGAGTCCATTGTATTACAGACTATTCTTATTTATGGTAATCTATTAGTCTAACGACTTTTCATAAATACTAAAAAAATTAACACGAATTTTTAACAGCTTGTGGTTGAGGTCAGGTATTTTCATGCTAAACGTTATAAATATAAAGAAAGACTATAAAAGGTGAGATGAAATAAATAGTAATACAAAAATAGCAAAATAATGTTAAGAAAATACTGTCAAAATGTTTATACAAGACATTTTCTTTTATATAATTAAATATGTTTAATATTTTCAAAACTATGTTTAGTCCCTAAATAGAATTACAAAATTATTTCATTTATGTACTTTATTAAAGATAACATATTTACCTTTTAAAAATAAAGTACAACTAGTTACAAAAAAAAAACCCATATCTTTCACCCATACCTTACCAAAAGTGTGTTTCTAAAAATCAAGCTCGTTACCTCGCCTTTAATGAATCCCTTATTATTAACCGAAGTTAGTTTATAGTTACTAATTATGGCTAAATTCTTTTTACTTATTCTTATAAAGTATAATGGCATAGTCGAGTTGATAATTTCCACACACAAATCATTACTTACCAAGACACAAACACGTATAATTTAAAAAAAAAAAAACATGTATTATTAATATATAATTATTTAAAAAAAGTATATATACGTAATTATTGAATAGAATTGAGTCTATCCAAATTACTATTCACATATGTATGGACTCTATGGAAGCTAATTCGTTGAATTAAAAATGTTTTGACAAACAAAGTTAGTAAGACAAACTCATGAATCAAGCTTCTCCTAAACAACAGAGTGTGATAATTAAAAAATGACAAGGGAAATTGCGTGCAGATGTTTGATTTCATAGGAATTAAAATAGAAAGAAAGAGAAGAAGTTAGGGGTGTTGGTATGGGCATGAAGTTTGCGTCAATATATGGTGTTATGTTTCATTATCATTAATGCTACTCCAAACAGAAGTAGGGAACGCAGTTTCTGAGCCACACAAATTCATAGGAAGAGCCTTCATCCAAAGGGCATACATACCTAATACCTATCTACCATCCCACCTTTCATACTTTCTCTATACATATATATACATACATACACATACTTCATTCAATCATTTTGTTAGGTTTTCGATTTCAGCAATGGCCCCATGCATCCAAATAAAGCTATTAACTCCTTTCTTTCTTTCCATTTCCTCATTCATTCTCATTGCACATGATGTTTGGATGCGTCAAAACCCTCATGAACCCAACCTCAAGCAAAAAGCAACTCTTCTTCTAACAAAACAATTATTACAAAATGGAAAATAATTTTTTAGCACTAAATTTTGGATAACTTTCTCTTACAATCATGACGTGACATTATCTAAATGACTTCTCATTCTATTTTCTCATTTTTCTATATTTTAAAATTATTTAAAAAATTATGTCACATCAGATTGTAAGAGAAAATTGTCAAAATTTAGTTGTCAAATTATTATTATCTTTACAAAATCAACTTCTCATGTGAATTAAACAATGAGATTAGGTATCTTATTCTTGTACGCGTTTTTTCTTCTTATTTTTTTATTTTTTTGTTCTTATTCATCCATATTAAAAAGATTATCATGTTTGGATTATGTTAGAAGCTTTTTGTTTCGCCGATACGAAAGGTCTTAAAAGTTCTTATCACGTAAGTAGCTATGCAATGCATGGTCAATGGATTTAAAACAAAAGAACAAAACATGTGTATGGCTGCCCACATAGACATACCTTGGTCTTTGAAACTATGACATTATTTGACATGTTTCAAAAGTATAGGAAGGACTTTAAAGAAAGTGAATTTCAAAATATAACACTTTTATGTTTGATATACCTTGTGGAAACGTAATGATTTTTAACACTTGATTTTTAACACATGTTCTTTTGCCATTTTTACCTATTATTGACAAAGAGCCCAAATGTTTTGACAAAAAGCTTTGCATCTCTTCCAAACCTGTCAAAAATAGGTAAAATCTCATATTATATATATATATATATATATATATATATATATATATATATATATATATATATATATTCAAAACCTGGAGTAATATGTGTTAAATTTAAACTTTTTTGTTGCGGACATTATTTATTGTGATTTTCATGATTTTTATAAATATAGTATTTTCTAGGACATTTTATGCATTTAGTTTTTTTTACCAAATTAATGTATTTTTTTTAATTTACTAAAATGGATAATTTTTAAAAGAAATTATAAATATTAGTAAGTTGTGCCACTTTGACAATGCTTTATTACAAAAAAAAAGGTCATATTAGTATAACATGACTTTAACTTAGAATATTTTTAAGTTGAAATCAAGATCACACAACTTTAATTTTAGTTACGTGTATTTAAACTGAAGTTTGTTTTGAAGTAGAATTATATCACCTTAACATAACTTATACATATACCCATTTTTGATAAATTTAAAAGAAAATTAAACTACTTTGGTATAAAAAACGCCTATACATATTTATCTGTGATTAAAAATGGTTATAATATTTCTCTAAAATATCTTTATTTACTATCCATTCTTCTTAGAAGATATTTGTATTTTTTTATATTATTAATTATTGTCAATTGCGTAACAAAAAAAAAATAACTAAACCAAAAATATAATATTAGTGAAAATAAAGCATAACTAGAATGCAGTTTGATTTTCAAAACACAAAGGATCTATATTCAGAATTTACGAATTTGGATTTTCTGTACCGCTCCTTTGATTTATAAATATGCTAATTGACACTTATTTTAATATTTTAAAATATATTAAAAAGTTTTTAAAATTTTTTATTGATGTATACTTAAAAGCACAGCAGTAAAAGACACTATCGGTAGTCTCTAAACTTATATGGATGTGTTTGGAAACATTTTGAAAAGTATAATTTTATTTGATCTAGGAAAATCAATTTTGATTTATGAAAAAATTGGAAAGAGTTGCTTTTCTTTATGTGAATTTTCTATTAATTTTAGAAATTGATTTTAGATGTCTTGAAACAATTTATTAACCTAAATTAATTTTAGAAATTGATTTTAGAGATTTCCGTGAAACCAAACATGCAAAGCATAGATAAACTTTATCCAGCTTCGATTACTATGCAAATTGCACGATTCACAACGTAATCTAGGCCTCGGGTTATTCACCACAGGATTCTGGAATATTATGATTGTCTGGGGGAAATTAAACAAAACCAAGCCAGCAGTTATTTTGTTAAAGCACCACAATTCCTATGAGCTTCTCAAGAAATACATGTTTTTGAGCATTAGAATCAAGTTCTTACTTGCTATTCATCTCTCCCCAGTTTGTTCCCAAAAGAGAAACATAAAGTCCCAACAATTGAACTCACATTATGTCACAAGGCTAATTTACTGTTTTCTTTATTTGTAAAAGAACGAAAATATTTTCGGAAACCCAGCAAAGTCCTTTTTCTGCTTGGTTCCTGTCGAGATACAAAATGATCCATGGGGTAAATTTACCCAGTGGTTAATTATATTTATTCATGTTTCACTGTTACGTTAAAATCTGATTGCAACAGTTCCTTAATGGCAGAAGAAGCACTGTTGCACTGCACACATGTCTCGTGTTGATGTCATGTGGAACTACTATATATATTTTTTCCTTTTCCTCACCCCGTGAGTTATGTTAGAGTATGACAATGATATATATGGCATAAGCATCTGCATTATTTTGGGTTGGCGTAAATCAGACACATGACAAAGACCCTGTAATACATGGTTATGTTATGATTATGGTTGCGAAGGAAAGCAGTTCTCCACATCGAATCCCAAGGATAAGACTAAAATACAGTATCATACTGTATTTAACCTTGCACTAGTTTCCTTTTCCTATAAATACCCACTAACTTGGACTCTCCTATCATCGTAGCACATTTCCATTTCTAAAGAAACAGGTTTTATTTCACCACTCTGGGTCTCCAAACTCCCAAAGTTTTTTCCCCACTCCCTTCTGCAGATTAGGCAGAAAGAAAAAAAAGAAAGGATAACAAAAGATCAAAGGCCATGGATGTTGCACATTTTTTGTTTGGCATATTTGGTAGGTTTAACACCCTTTCAAGTTTTGCAGGAGTTTCTCTCATTTTTTCTTGTTACCCTGATGGAAGTTTTTCTTGTTCAGTCTTGGCTTCTGAACTTTTGGTTTATCTGTTTCTCATTGTTCTTCTTTCTTGTATAGGGAATGCTTCCGCTCTGTTCCTCTTCCTGGCTCCAGTGTATGCATTACACGACTTTCTCCTACCCTCTCCGTTATCTCTCTCTTAAACTGTTTTGGCTTTTTTTTTTTTTTTTTGCCATGGATCCTGCTAAACTATTTTTGAGGTAACATGTATATAAACAAAACAACTCTGATGAATCACATTTTGAGATGGCTTTTTGGGTTAAGTTATAAAGCCAAATGATCTTTGATATTAAAACTTGTTACTGTACTTGTTTAATCTATATTGGACTGCTGTTCAGTATTATGAGTTTCATGTTCAAAATACATAGTTTTTGTTGTTAGAGAATCTTTTAAAGATCTATCTTTGACTAGTGATGTAAATAAAATAGTGTATGTAACCCATGTCTTACGAACTTAGTTTTTGGAGCTAAGGCCAACTCAAATTCAAAATCATGAACATGATTTACCAAATTGAGCAATTAAACTATGAAAATAAAAGTAGCAATTTTTTTGTATTGTTTATTGATATGCGAAATAGTGCAAGTTTGAGTGAAATTTGTGACGAACTGGGTTCGTAGGATCACATTCAAGAGGATTATACAGAACAGATCAACAGAGAAGTTCTCGGGCATTCCATATGTCATGACACTGCTCAACTGTCTCCTTTCAGCTTGGTAAGCTTCTCGCATCTTCTTTATTTTTACTGCATGCCTTTATGGTCTCCTCCTCCAAATCTTCTATCAAATCACGTGTACTTTCTTTTTAAATTTTGTGGTGCTCATTTTCTCTACTTCTTTCAATTGTCTTTATTTATGCCTCCCTTTTTCCCTGATGTAAATTTTCAATTCTTATACCGGATAATAATATTTTCGTAAGTTGCTTTTTGATGATTGACAGAAGTTGCTTGTCTATTGGTTTAATCATTAAAGTGCGCGAATGACAGGGACAAACTTTGTTTTTTTGGAGTGCTAAATAATTTGTCGGACTAGAATTCAAACAGTGGTTGAATTTTCGCTTTCAATTGTTCAATAAATCTTTGCGTAGAAAACTATATCCTTATCTTGCTAGCTTCTATATGGTATATTGTTGTGATGCTTATTATTGATTAAAACTACTTCTATTAAAACTTAAAACCAAGATAGCTAGTTCCTAGTAAATTTTTTTGTCTGTTTGTAATTTTAAAAATCCACAGGTATGGTCTACCTTTTGTGTCTCCCCACAATATATTAGTGTCAACAGTGAATGGCACTGGATCTTTGATCGAGATCATATACGTGTTGATCTTCATCGTAATGGCCCCCAAGAAGCAGAAGGCTAAAATTCTTGGTCTCTTCACCTTCGTGCTCTCTGTGTTCTGTGCTGTTGTTTTTGTGTCCCTTTTCGCCCTTCACGGCAATTCAAGAAAGCTCTTCTGTGGCTTTGCTGCTGCAATATTTTCCATAATCATGTATGGCTCTCCACTCTCAATTATGGTAAGCTAATCTTCCATCAAATTCAACGGTACTAGTAGTTGTTCATTCAAAATCAACTAAGTAAATTTTAACAACTTGATCATTTTTTCTTTATTATTACTAAACAAACACTGTCAAGGAAGAATACCACGTAATACTGTAGTGCAAGACTCAGTGTGGGTGTGAGTTAATTGTGGATTTAAAACTATGTGCAGAGACTAGTGATCAAAACCAAGAGCGTGGAGTTCATGCCCTTCTTCTTGTCGCTGTTTGTGTTTCTCTGCGGCACTTCCTGGTTTATCTTCGGTCTGCTAGGTCGTGACCCATTTGTTGCTGTAAGTCACTTTACAATTTTAATTTTTAACTATAGAATGTGGTTTTATATTGATGTATTGGCAGTGAAGAAGAATAAACTAAGGTTCACGTATGGTTTTTCAGGTACCTAATGGTGTTGGTTCTGCTTTGGGGGCAATGCAACTGATTTTATATTTCATATACAGAGACAATAAAGGTGGTGGAGGGAAAAAAGCCCCAACGGAGGAGGAATTCATGGAGATGGGGGATGCAAAACCCCAACAGGGGAAGCAATCCAATGCAAATGGAACTCAAGGATGATACGTCAAGGAACACATCACAAAATAGTCATTCTCAGCTGCATAGTTTTCAATGCAACTGAGAGCAAACAACTCTATGATTTGGTCTTTTCTTATTTTAGTTCTATAAATGGTTGTAATTTACTTCAAGCGAAGGCAACTTGTAGTCGATAATATTGAACGGACACAAGCATGTACGAGAGAGTTTACCTCCTTCCCTGGTCTCAGGGATTTTATGTTAATGGCTTTTTCCTAGAGTATAACCTACAAATAAAAGTGCAGATTTTCATTTTCAACTACAAAATTTTAAGCCAATGTGAAGAAGCTAATACTATGATACATACTTTTTACTCTTTAAAGTTGGCGAGGCTTCCTACGCTAAAGTCAGTTAAAAGTCAGAGCAATATTGCTTCACTAATTACTTCATCTCAAAATTGATTTCAATACTTTGGGACCTAAAAGTGTTTGAGGAATGTCTTAGTCTCTTCCAAAGCTTTTTGGAGTCCCTCTTGTATTTCCTTCAATCATGGATGTTGACTATTCAAGAATAATAGGTAAGAGAAGAGAGAAATTTGATATGCTAAGTTAGTTATTTTAGGTGGGATTCTCTCAACTTGGAATCTTCCTTGAGCTACTAGAGGACTTGTTTATGTTGTATTTTTTCCTGTTAACTTCGGCCTATTGGGCCACTATAAGAAGTTCCGCTTCTAATTTGGCTCTGTTGTTTTAGGATAAACCTGAGTTAGGTCATATGTTTTAGCATGGTTCTCTAGTTGTTTCAACAATGTTCCTTTCTAAGATTTGATATTGATTACTCAAGTTGTATTTTGAAGTTTGAGATTGTTTGTCACTCAATTCCTTTATTATCGTTACCCAATTCCTCTCGATTATGGTTTGAATTGTTTGTCTTCGCCTGTTGTGTTTTGTAGTCCAAAGGTGATACTTTGACACTCATAAAGCAAAATACATTTATTACATAATCCAAAATATTAATATTTTAATTGAATTTCTTTTATTTTTTAACTTAAAATACCAATATATTAATACATTATTACAATAGATGTCAAATGGTGCTGACTTTTTTGAGTGTTATAGTATAGTTTTTCTGTGTAGTCTGTGTTTTATTCTTTGTGCAAAAGCGTATGTGGGGATTGATTTTATGGGCCTATAATAGGTCCATCTTATTAATTTTAGAAGGCTGTTTCTTTCTTCCTGTACCTCTCGTTTTTTCATTCTCCACTCATAAAATTTGATATCTCTATTTTATTTCTCATTTGAATTATAATAAAAGTCCTAAATGATTAATCTCTCACTCCCATTCTTTTCTTTAATATTTTCTGTCTCTTTAAGAAATGGACCTATTCCATTCGCTGATGAACTCTTAAGAAGTATGGGGTGTGGAAAGAAAGGAGAAGAAACACCAAGAACAGCTATCCGGAAGAAAAAATCTAATGGGGAAGTGTCTTCCGTACTTGCACAATCGACAAGGTATTTTTAATATATTTTGTATTGAATAATCTAAGATTTATTTAAAAAAAAATTACATAACAAAATGTATATTCTAAAATAAAATGTACATGTATTTAAAAATCCAAAAATACCTTTTGAATTGTTTGAATACCCTTATACCTCTCAACCAACCTAATAGTTATTCTAAACCCTAATATTTATAATTTGATACTTGACCAATTTAATACTTGTTAAACACTTAAAACTAATTTAATGAAATAAATAGTTAGTTCTAGAAAGAGCTTGACTAAAATTTAAAAGTATACTTTGAAAAGTTTTCCCAAAGGCTTATTAAATACAATAGAGAATTGTTTAGTGATTTCATGTATAAATTTATCTGTCTATGTCGTTAGGAATAAAAAAAAAAAAAAAAAAAATCACAAATCACGTGCTTGTTTAGAGTGTTTTTACATTCCTTCATTTAACAAACTTTTAAGCTTTTAAGCATAACTTTATTTCTATCTACAGAGTCACAAAAGTATCTATTTAGACTGAATGCTTCGGGTTTGCTTGTGTCAAAGATTTTTAATGCTTATTTGTCTTTATGCTAACACTATTGTTGTAGAACAAATTTTCTTTTGGTGAATTACAAAATTTATATAAGCAAACAATGCTTAGAAATAGGATATGAAAATATCATAATGTTCTTTAAAAATCGTGTGATTTTGCCATTGAATGAGATGATTTTCGTGTGTTTAAATGCGTTTTTCATGGTTATCTTAGTTTAATAACATAAATCTCTAGTATTTTTTTTTTTTCTTTTAGACTTGTATGGTCTTGAGAGCTTATGTTTAGCACTTTGTTGAGACTTATCTAATTTTTTTGTCAATTTTTCAGAGCTATAAAAATATATTATAACATTTTTTTAACATTTGAGCACACTTAACATATTTTAAGTAATTTTAGGAACACATAAGACATCAAAAATTAATTTGATACTTGAATGAGTTTTAATTGAAATTATTCATGTACCTTTCACAAAAGTTATTCTCCATTCACAATTCTCATTAGAAATATCTGATTTGTTGAGCTTCTTGAAAGGTTTTCGATCATGTATCATATGACTTGTACAACCACTATCTATATTCAATCTTTTGTAAATTTGTTGATTGCAACACAAGATGTTGTAAGAAGTAGTTCATCTTTTGATTCGTGCTCTACAATCTTGACATTTTCTTGAAAATATTGGGATTTGCATACATTCTCCTGATGTTCCAGTTGGCCGCATTTATGACATTTTACATTTGGCCTCCACCAACACATGTTGGGTTAATAATTATATTTCTTGCAATAGGGATAAGATGGGAAAATATGTGTATTGTTGTATTTGCTCCTTCTGTTGTTCTTGATTATGATACCATTCTTTTTATTATAAAGTAAAATACCTTTAACTGCATGATCTTCTCTTATCTTGTGTTTTCTAAGGAAGCAATAGATGTTTCATATTTCTCTGGCTTTGGCACCGTCACCAGAATTTTCTCAACAAGTCTGGGATCTGGAAACTCTTTTCCCAACAATTTTAGAAATACTTAATAATTTGTTTCAGTATTCCTTAATTGTCTCAAACTCTTTCACCCTTTGCGTCTCAAATTACTTTTAAGTTTAAAACCTTCATGCCTCAAATCTTCGATTTCTTCATATTCTCCTTTCAAATATTTCTAAATTTCTTTAGGTAACTCTAGAATCATGATTTTCGTAAGGATCATTTGTGAAACACTTACAAACAAATATAAAGTTGTCTTTGCCTTCCTTGCTTTTTTTTTTTTCCTTATACATTTTGATTTGAGCCTCGATAAGATTTTCAGGAAAGGGAATATCATCTTCCTCCCCAATCCACAAATTTAGTCTTTTAGATAAATTGCATTCCTATCGTCCATAAATAATAACTTTCACCATCAAAGAATAATATGTGACAAATTTTTTCCATTATACAAGTAGTAAGAACAATATACTACTGTTGAAAATTTTTAGGAGTTTAAAAATATATAAAAGGTATAAAAGATATATTGTATGAACTTGTTATCTTATTGTAATATATATATATATATATTAAAATTTAATCGAATATTAAATATAAAATATGTCTAACAATGAACACCCAATTTTTTTAGTTGAGACACAGCAATAACGCCTCACTACCAAGTCAAAGGAAGCTTCTCACGGGAAGGAAGCAGGCCTTGTTTCCTCTTGTACAGCAATATCAGTTTTTTCATCTGTGTGAGATCGTGAACAAAAATTACACATGCAAATGAAGTCCAAACAGGGTTTCAGAGTATAAAATATGAGAGACAAGAACCTACTGTAAGACCAAGATGTAACAGTTGGTTATGCTTCATTCCTGCTCCACTTGAACTGCTCACCTGAGTATGTGCTAATTCCAGATGTAACATTGCTTTTGCAAAGACACAAACAAACCAAAAACATATCAGTAAACTCAAATTTTATTAATAATGGTTTGACTGACTTCATTTCTGAGAGATTTCCCTTCATTGTTGTGGATAAACTTCTATGGTCTATAGAACCTACACTGAACTTTATACCGAGTTCTATCTACAGAAGGAATTTATTTGGTTTGTAAAAGCAAATGAAAAATAATTCATTAATAAGTTACAAGATTACGAGTACAACATGCAACAAATTAAAAATGACAGATATCATCAGTACAAGATATCATCCCCACCCACCAAAATACTAGTTAGGAATCAGTACCCGCAGCTTGAATACAGCTAAATCAGTATATAATATATATCCCTTATAGACGTCTATGTTTTACGGAATAGTCCAACTGTGAGTCAAAAGTCTCACATTGAATATATTAGACAAAATTAAATATTATATAAGATGAAAGACCCATAATACAATTTTATTAAGATTTTTTGTTAAATGAGTGTTTGGAATGGTGATATCAATGGATATGGAACCTTTTATGGAGAAGATAATGGTTTGAATGGGAAAAATCTGGGGTCACTACCTTGATGCATAATATACAAAGAAATAGTCCATGTAAAGAGGGAGGATGAGTGGTTTTGGAAGGGAGGAGATAAACAAATGTATAGTGTGAAGTCAACATAATTATGCGAAATGGAGATATAAGGCATGATAATGTTGTGTTTGGTCTTTTTTGGAAAGTTAAAGCCTTGCCTACAACCCAATTCTTTGCATGACCAGTTATTTTTAATAAAGTGGCAACATATGATAATTTACAGAGAAGGGGTGTGCATTTGAGTAACAATACTTGTGTGATGTGTGGAATGTAGAATCCGTTAGTCATTTGTTCTTTGGGTGTAAGGTGGCTGCACATGGTTGGAAGATGTGTCACTTATTGGTGGGACTATCATCTATACATCATAATATAACAGTTTCACACTTCATTCATTTTGAACTCTAAGGTTGAATAAAAATTGAACCAAATTGTGGCCGTGTATGTGGGTAGCCATTATATGGTGCATTTGATGCTGACAAAGTGTTCACTCTACCCCAACTTAAATCATAGTCTTGGATAGTGTATAAAAATCCTAAAGCATTTTTTTCATATTCTGAAATTGGTGTTTGTGTTGAACCATGTGTTTACAATATTTGTGCCTTTAACAGATATTAGACTCTTTTGTTCAAGTTGGTGGTGGACTTCTTTCTTATCCCCTTGTATTAGTATACTGTTATATTATCTGATAGGGTCAGGACGTGAATGTAATATTCTATGTTTACAATGACATGTTTTGTTTTCTATTTATGGTATCTATGTGGTCTTTTTGCGCTTATTGATAAGTATGAAAAATACTTATTATTCTTATTTGATTGGACCTCTTAATTGTATTTATTCATGTGTTTTGTGGAAAGTTTTAGGTTGTTTTTAGGTTTCTTTTAGGTTAGGTATATCTTGTGTTTTATTGGAGATTATTGTATAGGAGAGTGAAGGATTGGAGAAGAAGTGAGGTTGTTCTACCTAGTCACCCAGCAAGCATGTCAGTCGCCCAACGAGAGGACGATTTTCTGAAGTGGTTATAGTTTCGAAAGTTACACGAAACTGTTGTGCTGGAGTGTGGGAACGCGACAGAACCAGGGAAAATACAAGAAACGCCATTATAGGGCAATAAAACTCACATCACTTCATTCTATCCATCAAATTCATCCAACTTTTGTTCTCTACATGCCTAGGAGTGACTAAACTCCTCTTTCATTGGGGTTGGATGTAATGAACTTATCCTCTCTATAATTTTCTTATGCAATGTAATCTCTTTCGTTGTTCATATGTTCTATCTCAATTATAAATGTGCATGATGGAAATCTTTGCTATTTGGTTGTATCTAATTATTGAAAAATGAATTGGAACTTAACCTTGGATAGAACAACCATGAGATTGAGTTCTAGGAATAGACGTAATCTCTAGGTCATTCTATACATCAAATCTTAATGCAAGTCATGTGTTAAAATAGTTAAGGAATTAATGTTTTGGCATATTTGACTTAGAACTTGCTTCTAAGGAATTAGGGGCTAGTATGTTTATGATGAGGATGTTTGAGCAAGATAGAGAAATTGTGTAGGAAATATTGTGTTAGTATGGTTCATGAAATCCAACCTTGGTGAAGTCTTTCCTAAATTCTTCTATAAAGTGTTTATTAATTTTGCATGTTATTCTTAATTTAAACCAATTTTTTATGTTGACATCATTGCTAAAATTAGTAAATAATTACAATTAGACAAACCAACACAAATATCTTGGAAAAACGATATCCATTTTACTACATGTAACGAATTGGTACACTTGTCAAAGAATTAACACTAATTATTCAATATAAGATCCAAACTGGCAAAGTGGTAGATCAATTTTATATCCCAAGACTCCTTTTTTGATTTTGCTATTTTCTTGTAATTTGATTGACAACAACTATGGGAGACAAAGATATATGGTTTAGACTTGATCTTTTGATAACTTTTTTCTTTTTCTTTTTTTCTTTTATCTTTGTTTTTTTATCTCTGTTAGAACAACCATATTACTCATATTAATATATTTGTTTTTTGTTTATAAAAAAAATATTTATATATATATATATATATATATATATATATATATATATTTGTCTTTTATTATTTTAGTACACTTTTGGTAATATTGTAAAATTAGAAATCAGAAAATACTTATTTTTCACAAATTCGATGTTAAATTTTCAAAATCTAATTATATTTTATTCATAAAATATCTCATATGTTTCGTGATAAGAAAAGTGCTCTCCATAATGATAATAGGTGAAAGTAATGCGATTTTGAACACCACAATTTTGAAGGGGTCGTTCTAAACTTACCAATTTATATTCCTTAGCTGCAATAACTTCAAAATAGAGAAAGATTAAAGACGAAATTTAGTTAAATGATTGTATTTCATTATATTTAATTTATTATTAGGTGATATATATATATATATATATATATATATATATATATATATATATATATATATATATATATATATATATATTAAGTCATATATTATTATTATTAAGTTTTTAAAAAAACTCGAAATGAATTTCTTTTTACTCTGTTCAATATTGTACAGATTAAATTTTTATTAATCTATAGTAATTTAATATTTTGATATTATAATTCAATGATCATCATCACAAATTGTACACAGATAAATGATTTGTAGCTTTATAATTTTATAGTTATCATTTATTTTTATTTATAATAAAAGTACATTCAAATAAATTCATTCACTGAATATGTTGTTTCTAGTCAGTGGGTAGAAAATAGCAGGTTGTGTATTTTATTCCCCTTTACATATTTAGGTCTAATGCAATAGTCTTCTAGAATTTATAAATGGCCTACCATGCTCATGCGGATTGGTTCCATGGATAGTAGAACTCTTGTTACAGTGAAGTGAAGTGGTTCAATGAGACAATATAGTTTTCTGTCCCGAAAATGACCACAATATATATATGTATGGGTAGAGAAGATGAAAGAGATTCCTAAAATGTAATGTATCTGTCTTTGCAAAATATAGTGCTTCTGCAGTTTGGTCTGCATTAAAGCAATCTTAACTTGTATGGATTTTGAGAAACTAAAAACAATTCAGATTTTGAAAAGAGAAATGGTGTACTTCAGCTCCTTTAATAGAGTATATCTATCTTCAAGTCCCACATCTGCTGGGATTAAAAGCTAAGGTTTGTGTTGAACTGATACCAACAATCCTTGACATTGAATTAGATCTTAACAGAGATTGGTTCTATCTTTGAATTGAAACAAAACTCTATATTTGGTACCTCAGACATTTAGGAATTACAACATCGTGTCTTAGGATATTATAAACAAATGAAGAAGCTGTTTACAACGTTATTAAAGGATACAACCTACGGTTACATACATATATAGAGAAGGAAAATAATAAGTGTGCAAATAGATACGCTAACATTGAAATTGATATGCAAAGTGCGTTGTTTTTTTTATTCCCCTGATCGCCTCTTCCGGGGAAAAGTTAACTTCTTTAAAAAATAGAATCGTTTTACCTGAATTTAGATTTTCTGAAGTTGTTGTTGCTTGTGTTATATGCTCATAGACTTTGGTATATAGTCCTCCTATGCTTTCCTAAGCTTGTTAGTTCTAAACTCAAAGGTGAAATCCTATATATATAAAAAAAATCACTGATGTATAATAATTTATAAATTTATGAAAAGCTTATAGATTTAATCAACTCAATAAGATTTTTTAATTTAACGATTTTTGAAATAAAGTATAATTTATTAAAAGAACAGCGTAGACACAAGAAGAAATTGGTGTAGTCCAGGAAATGCATCACCGACAGAGGAACAAAACAGCAAAATTCTTGCTGAAAACTATCAGAAGATAAAATTTAATAATTTAATTGGTAAAAAGATTCCCTAGAGTAGTAACTTCGTTAAGACTCAGGGCAGCCAAAAAAGTATTTTTATTTAACAATAAAATAATTTATTTCAAAAATATATCAGAATTTTATTTAAAATTTGTTTTTTTAACTTTTTTAATAAAAAATTATTTATTAAATTTTTATAATTAATTTTACTTAATATTTTTTAAACAAATAATAATGATAATTCGTTTAATTTCAAACCATATGTTTTAAATATAGTTATAATTAATTTAATAAAAATATATTAGTATTAATATTTTTTTTCATCTGTACCTAACAGAATGAAATAAGGAATTACAAGTTCAAAGAATTATATATAACTAACACAAAAGAAGTAAGAAGTGTAAAACGGGATTAAGCAGCAGAGGAAATGTTCTGTATGCTAAAACAGTGTTATGATACAGAATTGAAAACATGAATTGACTCTTGCACTCGTGGGGTCCAAGAATTAAAAATAGGCCTATGTCTTCTTTATTAGTTTGGGATCGGTGCTGCTGCATGAGTCAAAGGAGGTGTACTTACACATAGTTCATGCTAATTGTGTACGTGTCTGGTTGAGGCAGAGTTCAAACCACTTGGCATGTGAAATATTTTTGGACGCCTAATTCTATGTTTAAGGAGGAAATTCAAAATGTAATTGCAAGTGAGTGAGTAAACTTTTGTCTTGTTAGCATGAGAAAATATAAAACTAAAACAATTTGAAATAACTACTTTTATCAATGTACTCAGAACGAACAACAAAAATGATATAGATAGACCAGTACCTGATGATCTTCAATATGTCCTTGGCTTCTAAGTAAATATAAATTTTGATTACAAAGTTATAATTGTGCAACTCTGACTCAAAGCAACTTAGGATAATTCAAAATCATCATGAACTTTGTAAATATATGCATTTCATTCAATAAACAATTTAAGTATGATAAATAAATAAATAAGAAATAAATATCTTACCATTAGAATAACATTTATACTTTTATACTTGATATATGATCCAAGTTAATTATGTCTTTGTTTTTTTAAGATTTTTAAATATTTTTCTTACACCACATTTTTAATTAGTGACTACATTTTCACCTAAAATGAATATTTTTAACTTTTCTTTTACTCTAGAAATAATGACACAAAATGATGCACACATACAATATATGTATCAAATATTGTACTTATCAGATATCTTGATATGTTTATTTTGAAAATAATATGATATGATATATGATATATGTATATTGAAAATTATATAATAATTATTAAAAGCATGATAAATATATGATTGTTATTGTGTGAATCCAAATTAAAATCATAATTAAAACCATAAGTATTAAAGTTGTTAACATAAAAATTACAAATTATTGTTATCATACAAGTACTACTGTTTTATAAATTAGATATGTACTATACCTAGGCGGACTAAGGTAAGTACACGACCAAGACCGCCTAAGTATAGCCCCACAAATAAAATCAGTACACGAGTAACCAGTCAAGCAGGATCACATAGCGGCCCAGGTTGCCTACTATAACAAGTCGATGACTCCAAACTTAGAATATCCCAAACAGGGACCCTAGTATCAACAACCCTAACACAGGACTTGGGCTTATCCCAGACCCATCTAGGCTCTGAATGTTGGCCCAGTATAACTGGGAGGGCCCAACCCATAAAGATGGTAGGCATAATTAATAACTCTATAAATACGCATGGACCCCAACAATTAAGGGGTACGCTTTCATTAATTCTCTAATATGAAATTTGACTTCTGAAGAGCCATTTGCTGACTTAATTGTCGGAGTTTTCTCCGCAGGTAACACCTTAAGGGTCTGGACCGCCTACCTTAGGAGATGACATGTGCAAGTCAAGAAGGAGTCAACTCGAAAGGTCAAGGATTGAGGTAAGAAATTATTTGTGTTTTCTAATATCTCTTATTTGTTTTTCGCAGGAACAAGATACATCATTGATAAGTATTGATAAAATATTCTAAAGTATTATATATGAATACGTGTTAGACACATATATGAGACCAAATTGAATTATCGGTGCAATAATATATAATTAATCATGTGTGAATACAAAATGTGGAAAATAAAGTTAAAGTGGAAAATAAAGTTAAAGTTTAGAATCAATTGGCTTTGAGTCTTATTTATTGTCAATACAAAATATAGAAATGTTGAAAAATTTTCTTCGAATCTTGAAGGACAACCTTGAATAAATAGAAAGCAAAATCACTAACGTTGGTTATTCCAATTTTTTAAACTACTATACTTTTAATTTGGTTATTCCATTGTTTTAAACCGCACTTCTAATTTACTTCTAATTTAGTTATTTCAATATTATAATTCACCTTGGATGCACAAATTGGTAAAGCTTTTAGGATATGATAAGTTAAAGTTTTTCTAACCACAAAGTTTTCATCTAGTATATTTAATTTATAAAGGTAAAGCACGAATACATTAATCTATTCTCGAAGCCAAAATACTCTTTTCACATATATTTTTTTTCATAATTTTCTAAAATAAATTATGATTACCACTTCAAACTCTATTTTAATTATTTATCATTATGTCGTTCCATAGACGAACATTGAAATGGTAGCGACTTCCATTTACCCTTATATTTAGATTTTGATTTGATTTGACAAACTTAGTACTCTTCCCTAATTTGATTTGATTTTTAGCTCTTTCCACATTTTCCTCTTTTCATTTAACTTGCACATTATACATTCACTATGTTCAATGATATATCCTTCTCCCTTCACTTACCTATTATAATAGCCAGAAACCTTACTGCTGGTATATTAGTTCAAACTTTATATTTGGATTATAATAGCCAGAAACCTTACTGCTGGTATATTAAAGATAGGTTAACGAGATTAAGATAAAGGTGATAGACAATATATAATATTTCCCTTTTCACCTGCAATATTCTCATGTATTTACCAGGGCTATTTCAATGTTAAATATCAAATTCTGCAAATATAAGGAAACTTTATCTTTAATCCAAATATAAAGTGTTGTTCAAGATTTTGAATTGAAACCTGCATAAATTCACTTTGCAAGTTTTCGCCTCTTTTAACATTCCAAAAACAAAACATACCACTAGGAACTTTTATTATAAAGAAGTGAAAGAAAGGTACACACATAGACAGAGAGATAATAAGATGGTTTAATGTTTTCAAAAGCTTAAATTTAATATGTTTTCAAAAAGGCTTTTTAATGCGACTTTTATATTAAACAAGTCAGATCTTGATTAGACATGGCTCAAGACTTTTGATAGTTATTCTGACTTATTACATCGCTCATTGGTATGCACAGATTTCACACTATTTAAGACGAGCCTAATTTGAAACATCACTTCCTTACAAACATCTTTTATTTGGATGTACTAATTTCCTATCTATTTTTAAAAATGTTTTAATTAAGTTTTCATTTTGAAAAAATATTTCAGTTAATTTTTTTTTTAGAAAAAAAAATTATAAACATAATGTATTGATATATAAAATAACTCTTATAACATTAAGTATTATATTTATATTAAAAATTTAATAATAAAAGTCATCTATCAATAAAATTAATGACATTAATAATATTTTTATCAAAAAAATTCAATTAAAATATTTTTTCAAAAATTAAATTTAATGACACCATTTTAAAATTAATATCAAACTGATACATTAAAAAAAATAGATACCATCTAACTAATTAAATAAAAAAATAAATCTAGAAGTTGAAATATAAAATATATTTTAACAAAAATATCACATTTACCAAATTGGTTTTCCGACCACCATTTTCCTTTCTATATGTGACACATAGACGACAGATCATCAAAAAGTTTAGAATAAGTGTTTCTGATATAAAACAACTCAGCTCAGTTGGTCTTAACCTCTTAACTTTATAAATCATTTGCTCCTAACTATCCATTAAAAAGAAGTGAAATTAGTTTAAATTTGTGAGAAATCCAATGTATCTTGGAATCAAATCCCCCAACATCCCTTTCTAATTGCATTTATCTGACATGAAACACAGTAAATGGAGAGTATTTGTTACTATTTCAATTATCATAATACTGGTTTTAGAAATTTCTTAAGAGACCACTGATACATTTGAAAGGAAATTGAAATTAGATGGGCAAAGTCCTGAATCGAAACAAGAGTAGCCTTTATTTAATGGTAATTTACAGTTATTAACATGCTAATGCATGTCCATAACACTAATTATTACAAATGGTGCTACTCATCTTTTCCTCTTTCTTATCTGCACCTCATTGACCTTCTGCCTTGCGCTTCCTTGGGTTCACCTTTGTAGCTTCAGCAGGCTTCTTCACTTCCTGCAAAAATGGATCAGAAAAACATGTCAAAGTTCTTACTAAAGGGGAAAAAGCCAAAATTCTTAATTAGATTCTGTGGTGACTCTTAACAAAAAAAAAGAAAAAATCCTCAGAAGAGCACTTACAGCAACAACAACAACATTAGGAGTCTTTTCCTCTTTACCAACCTAAATATGTAAACAAAATTATAAAAATGAGTCATAAAAATATAGATAGGACTACTACACAGATAGATAGACCAAAGTGAAAACTTACTTTGACAGCAGAAAAAATAAATTTTGGTTTTTCGTTCTCAGTAGCATCCTGTACATATGAATTCATGAAGTGAGTACAGAGAAGAGTGTATATATAACTGGAATCAGATATAAACATGAATTACTCAAATGCATGCAATTACATAGAATTTCAGAAGCCAAAAGAAAAATTTAAAACTAAAAAATTCAGATAATTAACATATACATCTACCCTTTTGAGATGTCTCTCTTCGATATCTGGAGTTTCAGGCACAGTAGGAAGAGGTTGCTTCTGAAAAGGAGGAGGGGGCTGGTTGCATGCCATAGTAGTGGACTTTGCAAGAGGTGTGTTGGGAGTGAAATACGTGTATGCTTCCTATTTATAATAAATGTGTAAGAGAATCATAAATAGGGGTGATAAGAAGCTTTGAGTAGTGTACAATAAAAGGTTTTCTTACCAAAAAAAAAAATTAATTACAAGAATAATCGTCAACGTCATCTGGGTCCATTCCTTAAAAGAAATGTTAGGTGATTATGATGCATAGGATCCAAATTACCTATATGGGACAACTAATTTAATATTTTTTTATAAATTTTTCAAATATACATAAATATTAGGTAAAAAAATGGCTGGAATTATTGTCAGGCAGGCGGTGGTCTTGGATTATTTGAGTATTTCTTCTAAATTTTGCTGAATATATCTATAAAGAAAGAATAAAAAAAAGTTAAAAACTTATGAAATTGTAGATTCAAATTTGTTACTGTTGCTAGAGACAGAAGAAGCCCTAACACGTGTTACATTGTCATTAATGTTTTTAAATAAATTAAAATAGTCTAACTTCTTTTTTCTCTTTCCTCTTTATTTCTGTATTATTTTTAAATTCTCTTGCCTCAATTGAAATACATATCCTTGGTATTCATAGCATCTTGTTTTATTCATTTTTTCATCAGTGTTAAAGGGTTTATATTTTGAATACTTTGTTTCTTCTACCAACGCCTTTCTCATCCTTAACGAGGGAAGCTTCCTATGATTTCAGATCAGACAACATATACAAACCATTTTTTGCTGTTAAATTTTTTTCTTCCTTTCCTGTATTTGCTTCTTTTACAGTATAAGATAGATTTCATTATTGTTACTTTCAAATACGTTTTGATGACAGAACTTTGAAGTGTATATATATATAACGTTTATGTAAATAAGCTGATGAATTCGTGCAAATCAGAGCAGAGTTAAACTTATTACTAAACATGTTTAATAAGTCAGTAAACAACTGTAGAAATAGAAATAAATAAACTTTTTATAAGCTAATTGTACTTTTAGGAGAAATAACCAAGAAAAAGATTTTATAAATCAACTTATCTTTTATATTTTATTATTAGATTATATTCAGAGATAAATGCATATACAACTTTTCACCCACTATATTTAAGAAACTTTTATGTGCAGTAGCTAACCAGATGTAAGATGTTTAATACAACATTATGTTACACAAATTGTCATTTGATAAAAAAAAATGGTATACATCAAGTTTCTGACAATAATGCCTTCTATATAGTCAATTAAAATAACTTATGGACATATATATAACTAGTATAGGAACTTGATAACTTAGTATGAGTAGGTCAAGGATTAATTTACATATGATAAACATTTTTGATGATGAAGAAAGTCATTGTTACACACTTTTTGGATAAGGAAAGATTTTATAAATAAATTAATTGTCTTTGGTTTAAGCATAATGTGTACCTAAAGTAAAGATCACTGAATAGATTTAAAAAGACACAGAAAGAGCATCAAGCTGCAGGTGCTGTAGAAGACAAATATAAAAAAAAATAAAAATTAACTTGAATGGCCACAAAAACAACAAATCATCAAATGTATGCATATAAGTCTAAGAGCTGAACTTTGAAAAAGCATCATCCATCTCATGTACTGTTCAGCAATTTCATGTCTTCAAAAATGTTCACTTAGCCAATAAAGATATTTTATTAGTTTGGTTGTGATAACAAGAAATAGTATGCCAGTTCAAAATCCACACATAACTCTACAGTGAAAGAATACGTGTCAGACACCTTTTCTTCTTCTTTTTCCCTTAATCTTAACCTAGTCTGTTTTTTATGTGTTGAGTATGTTTGAACACAAAACTAGTAAAGGGTTTTGAAAATTTTTGAAAGTTTTTTTTTATTAAGAAATCTAGATTGAAAGTTAAGAAACACCAACAAAATCAATTTTATAAGTTGTATCTGAATGCTCCACTGTTACACTAAGAGTGTTTTCAAGAATGACATTTTGTTATATTTGTCAATAATTGTTTTATTAATATTTTTTTATCGTTAATTGTTTTATTAATATTTTTTATTGTCATTGCGTGTACATTGATTAACCGGTGGGAGAAATTGTTTCAGTTTAAACAGTGGTATCTGACCCAGAACTTGTTATGAAGCCTGTCTCAAGAAAGAAAGGATGTTGCGTAATAACAAAAGGTGAGAAAATAAATTATGTTAAAGTTTTACATAGGCAGACATATCAAATTAATATCCACATAAATTCTCATCTCTAAGAGGTGGTTTGTGATTTTAGTGAGATTGAGAATGATAAGATACATATTTATTTGTATAAATATGAAAAGATGGTTTCATACTAGTTATAAGACTAGGAGGTGTACTAAACTATTAGAGAACATTGAGTAGTACTGTATCAAGCATTGTTCTGCAGATTGTTCTGATAATTCTCAAGATCACAGAGATCTCTTGAGTTTGCTTTTTTCCATACCATGTTCCTCTTTTTCTTCCACCCCCAAACTAATTCCAGTGGCAACTTCTGCCAGAAGATGAACTCCAATGTTGTCATCACAATCTGTTTCAAAGTCCTTCACATTTGAACATCCAGAACTACTGGCATCATCTTCCTGAAATCACTGCTTTAGCTTAAACTTTTCCAATCAAGAACAAAGTATGTTATATTTGGTTGTGAAACACTTACCAATGGATTTTGTTCAGGAGTTTGCTTGTTAATATAAACACAGGCAGCAGCAGCCTGTGAATTACCAAGAACAAGAAAAAAAAGTACCAATTTAAGTATCATAATTAATGAAAGAAAGAAATTCAAGAAACTTTATCATAATTCATACCCTTACCCTTAACACTTTCAGATTTTCTTGCCAAGGTTTGGTCTGCAATAAATATGGCCTTTTAGACCTTGGTCGTCGTCTGCTCAACACATTAATGAATTTCTCTTTTCAGTAAATGCTTATACTTGGTATCTTAGAGTTTCAGTAAGAAAAATATTGAAAACATTTTATGAAATTACTTCTAGTTAGTGAATCTAAAGATGAGTTAAATCAGTCTTTCAAATGTTCCCAAATTTATAAAATTCATCTTATGCTTCATTAGCAGTATTTATTCATCGATTCAGGGATTAGGATTTTCCTAACAAGCAGTATATTTTCCTAATCGAAAACCAAAACTCAATTCACAAAGTGGTTTCGTAATTTACTCAGCAATCTGCTAAATAAATACATGTTCATACTCCATTAGACCGATGTAAATACTGCTACTCACATTGGCTTTCTCTTATTGACTCCAGCATCAGTACCACGTGCTTTCTCTGAACTCTCAATTTTTACCTCAGAAGGTTTTTCTTCCTGCAACAACCAAGAAACAATTACACGCTGAAATTCCTTACCCAAAAGGGGAAAAACCAAACAATTATCATATCTCTCTGTTGATTAATTAAATTCTGCTATGACTCTTACGGACACGAAGATCTGTTATTTAGCATTCTCATCGCCATAATTCATCTCTGTAGCAAGCTAAATAGTAAAATAAATATCTCCAGATGAATCGCGAAAAAATAGATACACATGACAAATATATTACTGTTCAAAATTAACCGGTGTCAGTAACATTCTCTGTGGATTAAGTTGAAATGAGTCAAAGAAACAGTCTTATACTGAATTAGAAGCATGAAATTACAGAAAATTAGGATGCAAGCAGCAATGATTTTTTGGAAATGAAAAATTGGATCCATTAGCTTATGCATTTACCCTTGTGCGACGGTTTTCTTCTCTATGGAGGCGTTGGAGGAGAGAACTGTTCCTTCCAAGAGGAGAAGGAGGCAGGCGTCTGTTGCATGCCATGGTAATGGAGTACAAAAGCTACTTACTGTGCTGTCTGTCTGTGTTGGAGAAAGAAATGTGTATTTTTCTGTAAATTAAGAAATGCCAACACGAACCATAGATATAGTTATAAAAAGTTTGAATTTAATCATAAATAAAATAAATAATGAAAATAATAAGTAATAGATAAGATTAGGAAATAAATAACATTTGAAAAATTATATGTATTAATATTATTAGTGATATAATTAATGTAATCTCAGTTACATTGTTATTAAAATTCATAGTTTTAAGTGAAAAAGGAAATTGATTAAATATATTTTTATTCTGAACTTTGACACGAGATTGGAATCCGTTCATCTTCAAAATTTTGATACCTTATAGTCATTGTAATCCAATTGCGTTAGATTGTTTTGATGAGTCAAATGTGCTTCATTTTAACGTTTGAATTATTTACAATTATTTATTATCACTCTAATGTTAGTTGAAAAACACGGTTGACATATAAAAAAATAAAAAATTTAACATAATTAGATTAAAAAAATTATATCAATTCATTTTTAGAGTTTGAAAACTAAGATGTATTAAAGTTTCAGATAAAAATAAATTTTAATTTGACAAGGAACTAAAAAAAAAATACTTAACCCAATTTCTCCTTTATATTTATTCATTTTAATATCTCTTTTCTCTTGTCTAACCATATATTAGATATTGAGATCCTCTTGTTTTGTAGTTCATATCTAGTGCCTTTATTCTGATTTTCAATCTTTATAAATTAATTGGTGTTAAGGTCATTACTAGTCAAACTTTGATTATTCTATCAACATTGTTTATCCCTCAAACATACAAATCTTCCTTTCCCTTCCTTATTCAGAAACTATTGACAATTTCAGCTCAAACCAGGTATAATCACTCATCATTGTTATTATAAAATATACATACAAGATGAGCATATAAAGTAGTATCAATGTAAACTAATATAGAGTTAAATCCCTTAACCATCTAATAAGGAATAATTTTGTGGACTCTTAGCGAATAATTAACAAAAATTAAGGTTCTCTATTGATTAATAATAATAATAATAATAATAATAATAATAATATAATAGTCATTTGATTAAAAAGATATGCATTGTTCTTACCCTGTCTTTTATACATTGTCAACTAAATATCTTGTAACATTGTAACAGTGGATGACAATTTACTTATACTAAACATTTCATTTGTAATTGATCAAGGAAAAAAAAAAGTTAAAGCGTCATACACAAAGTTTAGTGGTACATAGCATATTTTGAAAATATTATTTATTTATTTATTTTTCCTGTTCATCTTCTGTAACTATGTTTTTAGCGTTGTCTTTTGTAGATCTGTTTGCACCAATAATATTTTAAGACAAAATAAAGTTTTTGTTGCATGTCTCATTGTTTACTTTATTATGATTTTTTTTTCTTATTGGTAATATATTTATTACTATTTTACTTTAATTCTATATATTCTTACATGTTAACAAACCTAAAACAATGTATTATTCATAAAATAATTGTTTCTCATTCCAAATGAATTTAATTAGTGGTGGAATTCACCCCAGAAAGCAATATATTTGTATATATAGAGTATAAGCTTAAGGATAACATAGATTGATTGAGACTCAGGAATCTACCTTAGTAGAACTTTCCAACAAGTCAAACTAGAATTAAAATGTTACAGTGTGTAATCAAAATCTTGAAAGTTCACCTAACCACAAATATAGAAAATCGAATATACTATTACATTTTAAAGGTCGAAACAATCTTAATCAATAACTTTACAAGGATAAGTCTAATTAAGGAAAAAATGTGCAAAAACAAGAGGTTTCTCAGGCTTAATTTTTCTGATGCAAAGGTATTTTAGCTTGAACAGAAGTACCTTTCTTCAGCTTGACCATAGGATTCACTTAAGGAAAAAACTTACAGAAATATAAAACATTTGACTACATGAAGAAGAGGTGTTCTATTTTTTTGTTTCATTGTAGTGTGGGTGGCATTTTGGAAAATATTTTGGAAGAAGAATGAAGCTTAGATGAACTAGAAAGAAGATTAAGAGGTCACTATGAGTGGTAGACCTTTATTGTACATACTTTTTATTCAGTGTTATTGATTTGATTTTGTTCTTATACACTTAAATGAATTTATTAACCATTTTATTTAACTTCGATTGAAGTAAGTTCGAAAAAAAATTTTAAAAGAAGGAGATTGAATTAGATCATATAATGTTTGTACGTTAGAGATAAATTTAAATGTATTAGTTGAATCAATTTTTGAATTTAAAGTAAAAATTTTATATTGATGATCTCAAGATTGAGATGTTATAATTAAATCTTTAGATTTTATAATCTAAATTTAGAAGGATGTTAAACTTTCAATTTAGTAACTAAATAAATATATATTTATCACAAAAAAGTAGTAAAAAAATGTGAAATTTAATCTCAATATCTTTTATAATTGTTATTTCATTTATATCAGTATTTACTTTGAAACTAAAATAGATTTTGTAACTTTAATTAAGTAGATCATGTTAACTTTATTATTTTTTTAAATATTGATTGTAAATTTAAAATAGATTATAACTATTGTGAACTTTGCATAAATTTATGTAAATATAACACTTGTTAAAAGTTTTACGTCAAATCATCAGTACATCTATTTGGGAAAAGAAAATTAATCTTAATAGATAATAACTTGCATTTAGTTTGAGTTTGAAGAAAAAAGAAAGCACATTCTACTCCTGCTCCTAACATGATAGTAACATTTTTTTAATTTGTGATAATAGTCAAACTTTTCATGTCATTTTTAGTCTCTGAGGTTACACACAACTTACAAAATATGGTCATAAATTTTTCTTTCTCTAATTATAATATCTCAAAATTATCATTATTGATCTAAATGAAGTGATCTCTATCCTTCTCAAGTCTGAAGATTCATCGGAGATATCATATTTTTATATGTTGGGAATGATTAAGGAAAACAATATGAAAAGATTTTCTCTTCCACAAGATTTAATATAACATTGTGTTATATTTATAATGTTATTATTCATTTCAAAAATATATTTTATTTTAAATTTATATTTTTTTTATAGAAATGTTACCAATTTGATTAATTTTGCCAATTAAAAATGCTGATCAGATAAGTTAAGTTTAAATACTTAAACTAAATTAAAATGTAGTGGAATAAAGATAATAAATATATTTAAAAAAATTATTTGTATATTAGTTAATTATAGAATGATAAAATATTTACAATATTTTATAGTTGTATATATCATGTACATGTATGTGCATAGCTGTACATATTAATTGAAGAACTCGAATGAGATGAAATAATAATATAACTGTGGAAGGATATAATAGAGTCTAAGTATGAGTTATGGAGAGATCTTAATAATCTAAGATGTGATAAAGGTGAATCTTGGTGGTGGAGAGATATAAGGAACACTTGTGAACCCTTACACGAAAAATTAGTTTGATATGAATGTGAAATTAAAGATTGGATAGGATTCTAAGAGGATAAATGACTTGAGGAGGAAATGATACTCATAAACTCATACCCTAAACTATACAACAATTCTAATACGAAGCAAGCAACTTTGGAGGAGGTAGAACATTGGAATGAAAACAAATGGGAATGGAATATGAGTTGGAGGAGACAATAGTTTGAATGGAAAAAGACACATGTAATAGAACTAAAGAGAAAACTATTTACAATATCACTAACTATGGAAAGGGATGATATTTGGATATGGGATGGTGAAGATGATGACTCTTACACGGTTCAAGATGCGTACAAGAAGTTGTATGATAAAAGTAGAGGGGGGAAGAAACCACAATTTTTACAAAATTATGGATAGTGAAGGTACTACCATCAGTCCAATGTTTAGCATTGAGGGTTATGCTAAATAAAATACCTACTAAGGAACAATTAAAATGCATGGGTTGTAGGTTGAAAAATGATATGTGTTATGTGTGGGGAGAGTGAGGAAACAACTAGCCATTTGTTTTTTGGATGCAGGATAGTGACTAAAGTGATGTGTGATTTTTGGATACGAGTTAGTAATGTATACCATAACCAGGTAAGAATAAATTTTAATCACTTTTGCTTAATGGAACTAAATAAAAACGAAAACAACATTTGGAAGGGGATATGAATAGCTATCATATGGAGCATATAGAATCAAAGAAATAACATTATGTTTCGAAAAGCAAAGGTAGATGAAGAAGAAATCATATATGGCCTAAATGAGGATATGGTCTTGGATAAGGAGTAAATATAAAACATCATCTTTCTCATACTATGATTGGTATTTATGTCCTCTGCATTGCATTAAAACATTGTTATGAGATGCCTACACAATTTACTTTGCACAAACTATAAGTAGGCACTTGGATAGTAGGACAATAAACTGGAGAATTACAAAAAGGGCATAATTAACCAGGACTAACAGATCTCAAACGATTTAGTGTAGAGGATTGTTTTTGCAAGAAAATGAACAGAGAAGGAAGGTTTACTCCATGGATATAACACAAGATAATGGACATTGAGTAAGCACATTATGTAGGAAGATAACTTGTGTAATTAATCTGATATGAAGAATTATGAATATCATTGTCATTATTGAAATAAATAGAAAAGGATTTTTTGAATTGCAAATATAAAATATTATCTTAAATCATGGAAACAATCTATTTGAAAAACATTATACATAATTTTATTTATGGGTCGAAACACTCCAAGTGATATATATATATATATATATATATATATATATATATATATATATATATATATATATATATGAATGATCAAACAATCATTATTAAACTCAAATAAGAGATACATTTATTTATTTTATTGCGAAGAACAAAATATGACTATATTGATGAAAATGTGTACTACTCCTTTTATTATAAATCTAATTATATATAACATTGAAATTAACATATTATTAATTTGGCTTAATTCATCTTTTGGTTCTCTAATTATTATGTGTGGTTCATTTTAGTCCCCTAATTTTGTTGAGATTCAATTTGTCAAGGAGGTTCAATTTAGTCGTTAACAAATTTAACGGCAGCCTGTTTTAATGAGATACTGTGACATTTGTGCATTAGGTGGCAGTGTGTTAAGATTGAGTGATGTGGACTTCAGTTAAAAAAATAACTTTTTCAAAGGGGGTAAATGCAGTTAGGGTTAGGGTTTGAAGAAAAGCCAATTGAAGAATAAATTAGGGAATTTGGTGGAGAAGCATGAGAGGAAAAGCCACCACCATGATTGGATAAGTTAGGATCTTGCATTCCCCGCGAATTACTGGACCAAGAAGAAGAAGAAAAGTGTCCCCTCGACATCATTCACAATCAACATACACCAAATGTGGAAGAACTCCCGCACAAACAAGATGAACTGTGAAATTAGGGCAAATGACCAATTCTCCCTTCATATACTTTGTTGTCACCTCATCACAGTACATTGATGCCCAACTATTAAAAAATCTGCCACGCTTCTGTTTCAAAGTGGCACATGTGTACTATTCTGACGCCGTTTAACCAAAACTAACAAAAGACATCAAATTAAACTGTTTGAACAAAAATGAACCATACATAATAATTAAAGGACCAAAAGATGAATTAAGCCTATTAATTTTATTATTATATAAATTAACTTATAGAATAAATTTCTCTATAAATTTAAATTAATTTATTCACAAATTAACATATTATATATATATATATTTATACTTTACTGATAAAAAATAATATATTTTTTATAACAAAACATTTAACATATCATTTTTTTTTTCTTTATTTCTTCTCTTTTTCTTTAAAATGATAACAAAAACAATATTTAAATCAGTATATTTATTTATGAGACAAAACGTAACTGCAATATAATAAATGTTGTTTAATCAAAACAGCATAAATAACTTTCAATGATCTAACCACAAAGAAATATTAAAAAGGAAAGAAACAATTTGAGACAGAGAAAATTTGTATATTAGTTAATTATAGAATGATAGAATATTTATGATATTTTATAATTGTATATATATTATGTACATATATGTGCATAACTGTATATTAATTGAAGAACTCGAACAGAAATTACAAGATAAAATAATAATACAGTTTTTTTTTTATAACAAAACATGTAAGATAATTTTTTTCTTTCTTTCCCCTCTCTTCCTTTGAAATGATAAAAATATTTAAATTATTAGATTTATTTATGAAACAAAACATAATTGTAATATAATAAATGCTGTTTAATAAAAAGAAGTCATATCTAAACACAAAGAAATATTAAGAAGAAAAAGAAACAATTTGAAAAATAAAAAATTTAAAATAGATTAAATTAACTTTAAATTTAATTTATCCTTTCAAAATATTTGTTTGAAATATGAGGTTTATACATAACAGAGATTACAGACAATTTACAAAATATGGTCATAAAATTTCCTTCTCCAATAATATCTCAAAATTATCATTATTCAACTAAATGAAGTGATCTCTATCCTTCTCAAGCATGAAGGTTTACTAGAGATATCATATTTTTATATGTTGATGAATGATTGCAGTATGAAAAGGTTTTCTCTTCCACAAGATTTAATATAACATTATGTTATATTTATAATGTTATTATTCATTTCAAAAATATAGTTTACTTTAAATTTATATACTTTTTTAATAGAAATGTTAGAAAGTTGATTTAATTTTGCCAATTCAGTTATAGAATATTTATAAAGTGTGTATATCAGTTATAGAATATAATAATAAATATATTTTAACAAATTATTTGTAGCTTTTAAAGTGTGTATATCAGTTATAGAATATTTATAAATATTTTATAATTGTATATTATGTACATATATATATA
>Ga0214543_1002910_pt1 | contig 33639 bp, 14 predicted proteins | sample CNSS2metaG_FD_160094 | JGI IMG/M metagenome (GOLD analysis project Ga0214543, IMG submission 160094) | Root nodule microbial communities from cowpea collected in UCLA plant growth center, Los Angeles, California, USA - CNSS2 | ecosystem: Host-associated > Plants > Roots > Nodule | place: USA... | reverse complement strand
TAGATAAAAAGACAAAAAATATATATATATATATATATATATATATATATATATATATATATATATATATATATTACCACAACAAACCCATTCTCTTATAAAAAAATTGTTTGACACCATTTGATGATCATTTGACAACTTATATAGGAATAAAATAATTTTAACAAAAGTTCACTTTTATACTTAAAAAAAAAAAGTAAATAGTTATAGAACTGTCAAAACGGGTAATCCGGCCCGACCCCGGCTCAACCCACCATGAATAGATGATTTAGTGAGTCAATCCAACCTGTCTCACTTTTTAGCGAGCCAACAAATTTCGAACCCGGTCCGGCCCACCACGAGTTGGCGAATTAAACGGGTTGACTCACGGGTTCACTTAATTAAAAAAAATATATTTTTTTATTTTTTTCAATCAAAACTAAATTATAATTCTAATTAAAATCTAAATAAACTTTAATACAATCCAAATACAAAAATAAAAAAAATGCAACCCATTTATAAATAATTTCAACCCAATCCGACCTGAACCTATGGTGAGCCAAATTAACTTGCAGGTTCCAACCCATTTTGATAATTCTAAATAGTTATAAAAAATAGCGTCAAATAATAATAAAAAAAAATAGTGTCAAAATACCGTGTCCTTCTCTTATACTATCAAAGCCAAAATGCATCAATCCTGCAAAAACCCATAAACTCATAAACTGCATCCATCCAAATTCATGTTCAAACAAAATACAAAATACCAACGCGATGATCAATGCTTTCAAACCATAAACAACATCAAATTAAATCAAACAGAGTTCAGGTTATACAATTTCTTCAACGCCAGAATTTCAATCATCAATTCCAAACTAATCCATAGCCTCATCATGTCAATTTGGTTCCAACAGCCTATGACCCGAAACAAAGAAGTACTATGAACAATTACAATATTTTTTTCTCGTACAGGTACAAACAAAGAAACAATGAAAAACATCTAAAATGTCAGAAAAACAATTAAGATGACACGTGTATTTTATACACATAGGTGAGTAAATGATGAAAAAACCAATCAAATGATCAAGTGTCCAAATAATAAGTATGAGCAATTTAAGTTTTTTTTAGTACTTTATTTTCTTTTCTTAGTTATATATATAGTTGATTTAGATATTCATTATGAAGTTTCATTTTTCTCAGTCAAAATTGTAAAATTTGATGAATACAATCAAATACAATATTCAATTTTCAACATCACTTTGTATTTAATTTTGGCTAATTTTTTTTATAAAATAAATTTAATCTATATACATAGTATATATATTGAAAATGTAAACTTTAAATATTTGGTTTTATAACAATAATATATATTAAATTTATTTACTTTTAGACTGACAATTTCTAAACTTAAAACACGTCTTATTAATTAACAGAACAAAACTTCCACAATCAAATTACATGCCAATTAAACAATCAACCTCACGCAAAAAGAAGAAAAAAACACTTCTTATCTTAAATAAAGTTGTTAAGATAGAAAGTAGAAACACTTTTATTTTGTCACTAGTACTGTGAGGAAAAGTCAAGAGTGCACTTTTTATGGTTACGTGACTCAGCACGCGAAATGGGACAGACAAAAACGAAACATTGACTCGCCTGTGTTTTATAATAGGAAAGAATGTTTAATATGCATAACTAATTACAAGTATCTTTTGCATTATTAATTAATTAAATAAAAACTATTTCACGTAATATTATTTTATTACTATTTTCATTAGAAACAGTGTCAGATTCAAATATATATAATATATTATATATTATATAGTGTTTTTAGAAGGTGAAATCGTTATTATGTGTGGGGAGAAATTGTTGGACGGTTAATTAGTAATGGTGAAAAAAAGGTTGACAAGCCAAAAACTAATGTAAAACAAATTTAGTTATAAAAAATATTATGATATGAATAAATTTATACTCATTAACAATTTTTAAAAAATTATCGTAAGGGGTGAATAATTTATATTTAGAGTTTTATTTACCATTTTCTTATTGAACAGCACCATAAAAAAATATTATAGTTAAATTGTGTGTACATTTTTTTTTTTACTATTATTTATTGGTTTCGTGCGGAGGCGGAGTCCAAGAGGTAAGAAGAGTGGAGAAAAGAAATTGGAAGAGAGAATCTGATCAGAACAGAGTTGTTGAGAGAACCGCGTTCTGTTCTGATTCGCCAAGAATTCAGCGATCCAAACGCAATCGGAAGCAATCGGTTAATTGCTTCCGGCAAGGACAATGGCTTCGGAGATTGAAATTTCTCCGGCCGACGCTCGCAAGGCTCCCGGCAAGGAGCAGCAAGCAGCCGGCGTCGGAATCCTTCTGCAGATCATGATGCTCGTCCTGTCTTTCGTCCTCGGCCACGTTCTCCGTCGCAAGAAGGTTTACATCATCCCCGAAGCCAGTGCTTCTCTTCTCATAGGTACCTTCCCTTCCCTTTCTTCAACCTTTTTTTTTTTTCTTTGTCCCCTTTTTTTAACCTAACAACTTTTACTCTCCAGGGTTAATTGTTGGCATTCTAGCAAACATTTCGAACACCGAGACTAGTATCAGGTTATTTTCACCGATAATAAACTCCGTTGTTGGTTCTTTGAGTTTATTTTCTGGAGCTGACATTTGGAATGTGAAATTTGTACAGGGCGTGGTTCAATTTTCACGAGGAGTTTTTCTTCCTGTTCCTGCTACCTCCTATCATATTATATCCTCTGATAGATACCGTTATTGTTTTTTTTCCCTCGAAATTTTAGTTATTTGTTTTATTCATGTATTGTGGTTACCCTATGTCGTGTTTTTCTTGACTCCTCGTACTCAGTCCGGGTTCAGTCTCGCACCTGTGAGTTCCTCCACTGTGGTCTTTTGTCTACAAAGCTAGAACATCTTTTGAGAATTTGTTTACTGAAAAAGAATCGCTCTATATGTTCAGTAGAGAAGCTCTCAGAAACTCTTTTAGCCTGTACCCAAACGGGTCTTCTGATCTCTAAAGACAAGCCTTTTGACTTAGTGTTAATGGTTATTCATTTGCAGAAACCCTTTTTCTCGAATTTTGGAGCAATAGTCACATTTGCTATATTCGGCACCTTTATAGCTTCAATTGTTACGGGTATCTTGGTGTAAGTTTTTTTTACCTCTCTTTTAGTGTAACTGGTACGCGTTCTTATTAGGTTAATCTGTAGAAGTTCTTTTATATAAGTTCTCTTAGTTTTTTTTTTCTTAAAACTTTTTATGGTGAAACTCATCCAGGCATACCTTTATCAATCTTGAATCTTGGATAGTGGTCTTTATCAACTAACTTTGAAAATGCTATAGAGAGATAAAGGGAAGCAGGATGACCACCATTTAAATGTTATGAAGGTTTTAAATTGTGGTCATGTTAGTGGTAGTGTTTTCTCTGCAATCCTTGATATTGTGGTATATTGTTGAAAAATGCGGTCAATGCAGTCATAATTGTGGTAGCACTAATCCTAAGAATTTTGCCCTTGTGGCTGAAATTGCAATTGCAGGTTTTAAACCTTAGTTAGAATGCATATTAAATATCGTATTCTACTTATAAATACTCATAATCAAAACAAAATGCCAAAAATTAAAGAAATTCATGATAAAGAATAGCTCACAAGTTAAAACACAATTACCATCACTGTTGAACCAATAAAAATATGATAGTGATGTCAAAAAATGAAACATGGTAGTGAAAATAATGGAAAATGAATATAGCAAATTAGATAATAATAATTATCCTAATGTGAGCTGGGAAGGAGAAGAAAAAATAACACGTGAAAAAGAAGTCTTTTAAAATGTTTAGGAACAGAGGTAAAAACAAAGGTTACTTTTTTGAGGAATATTGTACCTGTAAACCCCCCACAAATGGTGTTCAAGGGTAACAATGGGTTTTTTGAAGGCTGTATCATGGTAGTTCTGCTATCCCGCAGAAAAATCCATTTTTTCCAGTATCATAGCCACAATGGCCATCACTCTACTATTTGAATCTCACAGCGGTTGAGGGCACCTCCTCTCCATTCCACTATTCTACTATAGTGCAGCCATAGTGTGCTATTGATTGTATTGTATGAGGAATTTTTTTCAGTTAATTGCTAATTATTTTTCCTCTACGCTGCAGTTATCTTGGTGGTTTGCTCTTTCTAATGTATAGGCTACCTCTCGTAGAGTGCCTGATGTTTGGTGCTCTTATATCAGCTACCGATCCTGTAACTGTTTTGTCCATATTCCAGGTGATTTTCCTCTTTTTTTTGTAATTCGTCCGTTTATACCTGTAGTCTGTTAGTCCATTAGCATGTTTCGATATATCCTAGTTTGTGATCCATAAGGCTCTTTAATTTAATCCAGTATGCATGTCCAATACAAAAGGCAGCAGAACGTCAATAACCTGGGTTGATTAGCTTTCCCTCCTATGTCTGCTTTTTTTGCCCATGTTTCTACATTTTTCACACAAGTTCAAATATTGGTTTAGATTATCATAACATTTGGTATAATGACAGATAAATTATGAATCACAAAAGATATCAGTATATAGCATATTTTCATCAATAGTATGTAGCAGGAAAATAACATGAAGCCTAAGTGAGGAAAATTTAAAACTTTACAAATCTATAGTATTCTACACCATCAACTCATCAAAAACTGGATGAAGTGGCCAATTTATGAATCACATTAGGGATTTGTACCATAGTTATCACCCTGAGATTGCGGTTCGTAAAAGCAAGAGTGGGATGACCTCTAATATATATATATATATATATATATATATATGTATATATATATATATGTATATATATATATATATGTATATATATTTATATATGTATATATATTATAAGACGAACTAAATAATTTATACTACACTTATATGTAATAATCAAAACCACCAAATAAAAGAAATTCAGGATAAACCATTATTAAAGTTTACACTCACAAAATCACCATCAATCTAGGGCCAGTAAAAAATTGGCAGAAATTAAGGTCAAACAGTGGTAAATTGTGGAATGTTTTACCTCCAAGAAACCACCCCAAACAATGATGTTTGAGGCAATGCTGTTAAATGGCAGCACCATGGCCACCATGGTGGAATGCGTGTGGTGAATTCTTTGCCAACTGCCGCAGGCAATTTGTGAAGGGAGGTCTGTTTCAGCAGTGCCATAGGCTGCTGCAATGGTATCTTTATATGGCGGAATTTCGCTGTTCTGTCATCCACCTTTGATAGTTCTAGGGGTAATGCCTTTAAACCTTTATCATGGTAGTGCTGCTATATATATCTTGTAAAAGCTTGCTACTTCGGCCGCTATTTGAGGCCCATAGTGGCCTAGGCCCACTCCACTTTCCTGTTAGAGCTTGCTATTGACCACTAAACATTGGGCTCTCCTATTTTCTTAGGTCATCTTCTGTTTTCCTTCGTAATAATTCTGACTTTATGTACAATAAATCTATATCATATGATATATATAATTTCTAACTTGGAACTTAACTTGGAACTTCACCTTTGTTATTTGCAGGAGCTGGGCACTGATGTCAATCTATATGCCTTGGTTTTTGGGGAATCCGTTTTGAATGATGCAGTAAGTTCCTGTTGCTAGAGAATATACATTTTTTTTTTGCTGCAGTGCAGATATTGTTAAAGATAGATAATGCTAATCCGCTGATCTTTTCCATTATTTTTGTAACGAATTATTTGTTATTTCTTTTTGTGGTAACCCTCCCTCTTGTGTTATGGGCAGATGGCAATTTCTTTGTACAGGTATTTGAACTTCTGAAGTATATGGCTTTTATCTGAAGTACCAATATCATTAAGGTTCACTTTTAACTTAAGCACGTACTTTGCAGGACCATGTCATCTGTTAAAGCTCATCCATCTGGACAAAATTTATTCATGGTGGTTGTTCGGTTTTTGGAGACTTTTGTAGGGTCAATGTCAGCAGGTTGGTCTTTATAAAATGTTCTGTTTCGGTTGTAGTTCAGGGGAGTGGGGGCACCTCACAAAGGGCTAGTTTTAGTTTGTTAACTTTGCATCATAGATGCTAATCCTTAGTTGTGATTCATTTGGTGATTTTGCAGGTGTCGGTGTTGGATTTATATCTGCTTTGATATCCTTTGAAATCCATTATTGTCCTATATATTTGTAGTACACATTTTTTCAGATTTAAAAGTAAAAATATATTGTGAAACCTTGACTACCAGAACCTATTTAAGTATGCAGGATTAGATATTGACAAGTAAGTATTTTATATTAGTTTTCAAAGGGAAGATTTGTTGTTTGATGATTACATCATGTTTGGAATAAACTGATTAGAAGAATTTTATGGTTCCATCCAGCCTTCAGAACTTGGAGAGCTGTCTATTTGTCCTTTTCCCATATTTCTCGTAAGATGTCTTCTTGGATCATTTGTTCATAATTTTCATACAATTTTCTCAACTTTCACTCATGATGTAAGTCAATACAAAAATATTTTCATTTTTAGGTACATGCTTGCTGAAGGCCTTGGTCTCTCTGGTATTGTTTCAATACTGTTCACTGGAATAGTAAGTGCATATTATTTACACACACATTCGAGGAGGGATTAAATTACACTGGTGTAAGTTACACCAAATATTACACCGTTAATAATTTTATATATAATGTGAATTTTGTCAATCCAAGCTTTAAATTATAATTTAATATCATTGTGATTATTATGTGTAATTTTGTTAACATTAAACCACAATAACAAGACAATTAAATTATTAATATTTTAGTATATTTTGAAAATCACTTCAATCTTAATCTATATAAAAGATGCATCAAGTAATTTTAGATTAATATGAAGTTTTGTATATATGATCTATGTGATAGAAACTTTCAATCTAACAATGACTTTTAAAAAAAATATGATCCAAGCGCAAGATATTGAACAGTGTAACATTTGACATAACTTACATGGTGTAATTTGATCCACACACCACACACCACACACATATTCTGTGTTTCATGTCCATTTAATACATCTTTATGAGTATTCTTGTGTTTTGTTTTAGGTCATGAAGCATTATACGTATTCCAATTTGTCACAAAGTTCTCAAAGATTTGCTTCAGCCTTTTTCGAGTTGATATCATCTTTAGCTGAAACATTTGTGTAAGGAGAATTTCATTTGTGTTTCTTACCCTGTGGTATTTAGACATTTCCTCTGAATGATATGTGCACACCTTTTGTCTTATGTTGTACAGATTTATATACATGGGCTTTGATATTGCTATGGAGCAACATAGCTGGTCACATGTTGGATTTATATTCTTCTCCATTGTATCCTTTTTGGCCCACAAATTGGAAGTGTAGTGATATGTTAGTTATTTCACCTTAGGGTTTTATTCTTTTGTCGGTGCTTCTTCCTTAACCCATATAATAACCACTTCAGATATTTATCGGAATTGCAAGGTATTTAATTTATACTGATTGATATCATTTTATGTTTTTGATTACTGTGACACATGCTCATTTCTGGCATTTTGGATAGTTTCTCTACAGCAATGATTTGTATGCATTTTAAGCATATTTATACTTTTTGCATTTCTCTTAGAAGTTGTAAATTATATTCTTGGGTTGCTACGTGCAGGGCTGCAAATGTCTTTTCTTGTGCTTATTTGGTCAATCTGGTTAGACCCAGTCATCGAAAGATACCTCCAAAACATCAGAGGGCGCTTTGGTACAGTGGTAAGAAATTGAATAACACATAAATCATGTAATTTACTGTGAAAGGTTGATTAATTCTGTCTATGAAATGAACCGCTTCCTGCCTCTGGCATATTCTATAATGCCATGCCTAAGTTTTTTACCTTGTGCATGTGAATAGGACTTCGAGGAGCAATGGCTTTTGCGCTTGCTCTGCAATCCGTTCATGATCTTCCAGAGGGACATGGACAGACCATCTTTACTGCAACTACTGCTATAGTTGTCTTGACGGTAGGCACACTCTTGTTCATTCACTAAACTAATTACTGTAAAAAAAAAATATGGGGGTAGTGTAAGGTACTTGACCATGTTGTACATCGTGTACATTATAAATATTATTTGCATACACAGTGCCTATAAGGGCAAAAACTGAGTGTAGGAAAGATAAGAATGTGAGGTGGATGAGTAATATAAGATCAGTGACGTGTTGTTAAAGATTGGTCCTATTCATTTAATTTTCATATTCGGGTTATTAGTAGCTAGGTAACTTTTATCCCCAGCTTTTTTTAATTCCCATCCCTGAGCAGTAATTTCAACACCAAACATTATTTTTTCAGGTATTGCTAATTGGTGGTTCGACAGGTACCATGCTGGAAGCTCTAGATGTTGTAGGTGGTGATGATGATAGCCCTTTGTCTTCTTCAATTGGTACTATCACAGTAAGTTTTACAACAAATAATACCATTTAAGACATTGTTTTTTGTGTATTCTACTTTTATGGAGTTTCTTACGTCTTTTACCCTGAAGTTTGCATTTGGAAGCATCACACATCACTATTAGGAAGATGAAAGACTAGATAGTAGTTGGGCTTTATGACTTAATTGTAACTTCTGTCAGTCAGTCATGTATATATCATTTTGGTTTAGTCATTTAGTGAAGTTATGTAGGATGAGAGGGTCTTTTGCTTTCTTAATTAGCAGAAACATGCAGGAAGGGAATTCTTCTTTACTATTAAGATTTGGGTGGATCTAGTTTATAGCTATGTATAAAATTAACTTTTCCTTTTTGGGAGGACAACTTTCTTTTGGTAGAAATAATATGCTACATTTGGTATAGAAAGAAGTGGAAGCATGCATTGAAGTTATGATTGTTTAGGAATGACTTGCGTCCAAAATCGATGTTATTGACCACTCGATTGTAGAGAGAGACTAAAAAGTAACTCCTAGTATATAGCTATGTATAAAAGTAACTTTTCCTTTTTGGGAGGACAACTTTCTTTTGGTAGAAATAATATGCTACATTTGGTACAGAAAGAAGTGGAAGCATGCATTGAAGTTATGATTGTTTATGAATGACTTGCGTCCAAAATAGAAGTTATTGACCACTCGATTGTAGAGAGAGACTAAAAAGAAACTCCTAGCCTATGAAGTAGAGGGTAAAGATCTCCCTGGCTGATGGAATTCTACTTGCCAAGCATGCCCAACCAAGTAGCAAGTGTTTGGTTTAATTATCCCATGCTAAACTGATGGCTGGGCAAATCATGCTTCATGTCACTTGCAAAGTTCTTATTGTGTGTGATTTTAATTTTAAGTCTCCATGTCCTGTAATGATTTTTTATTATCAAATTGTTTGTTTTATAACAAAATTAGATCACTGAATTCTGACAGTCCCAAAATGACTCTGACAATGGATAATATTTAACTGAATGAATCTACTTATTTAATTGATTCTCTTTCAAATAATTTCTTTTTTTTTTTTTTTTTTGCAAGAATTTTGATGGAAACAATGGTTATATTGCTCCTCCTTACAATGAAGAGTCATCTTCAGGGAACAAAATCAAGATGAAGCTAAAAGAATTCCACAAGAGGTATTGCATATGTTCTGAAACTGCAAATATGGCTAGGTATGTAATGATATTGCCAGTCTAATTTCTCTCTGCTTCTTCATTGCAGTGCTGCATCCTTTACAGCATTTGATAAAAACTACCTGACCCCATTCTTTACAACTCAAAATGGAGATGAAGATGATGAAGGTAAGTTTTATGGAAAATTGTCATTCTCACTGAAAAATTAATGAAGTAAATAGGAGGCATAGGAAGCAAGGATATGACCAAGACATGGGTATATGATAGGTTTTGAAAATCATATGACAACACGTGGCTTAGATATTACATATAAAATTGCTAATAAAAAAATATTACATATAAAGTTAATAAATATTAAATTGGGAGAACTTTTATGTTTAAAAATGATTATGAATTTGTACAGTTTTGTTTAATTATTGTGGAATTCCAATTTCTATCAGTATATATATGTTTAAAAAGTATAAGTAAGTTAGTGTAAAAAAAAAAGTAAAAGTAAATTCTTTTTTATAGGATGAGTCTACAAGTATGTAGAGTAGTTGTGATACGGCTAGAAGTGTTTGTACATCCTTAGGTTGAGTATTCAGTATAGTTTGTATTTAGAAGTGTTTAAAATAATTATTTTTCATCCATGTTCCTGGAGTTATTATTACACTTTGACTTTTTTTCTTAAGGTAACGAGTATTTTAGGTGTGAAGTAATTTTGTTTTGACATTAACTATATTCCCGCAATTTGTTATTCTTGATTTTGACAGCTGAGCCTTTTACTTCTACAAGATCGGGATTTCATGAGCAGAACCGCTATTAGACATGATTCCTTCCAGACAACATACTGCATGCGATTTTGTACATAATTTCCGTCACGCAATTTATAGATAGCTCGTAGGAATTGGCACGATACAGGGATCTAATTTACCTCCTACATTATTCCAAGTTGTACGATTGAGAATGTGAAATCTCATTAGGTTGGAGTTTGGACAACATCATCTCGGCAGATGTAGCTAGCATATTCCTCTGCCATGAAGTTGGAGGTTTATAATTTGGATCTCACCCACCACACATGCATTTATACAGGTTTTCTTACTTAGAGAAAATTCGTGTTCACCCCACCATTGTGACAGTGAAATTATATCATCCCAAAATGAATACAGTCATGGAAAATTATACCACAAAATAAATACATCATGGACTACGGATGAGTCCTTTTACAGGTAATTTAAGAGTCTTGAATAGTAGTTGCGCAGAAGCACATTACTTGTAAATTTTCAGGACGTTGAGATGTTTATTTGTTAGTAGAGTGTCATTTTAAATCTTAAATGCTTTTCATTTTGTTAAATTTAGTTAAAAGGGACGATTTATAATGAAGTAGTTATGTTTTGAATGTTTTTACTGCACAAGTTTTACTCAAGAGAAGTGGCAGACTCGAGCAATTTAACTTCAGAATTGATTTTGGAACAAAAATTTCGGTGTAACAAAGACCAAACTAGAACTAAATAAACTACTCAAGGAAAGAATAACCAAACACATTCAGTCACATTGTTACGTTCTAGTATTGGTTTAAAAAAAGTCATTATTAGAACAACTTTATTACATTTTTACTGATTTCATTTTTAATAAATAATATACTCGAAATTTTATCATAATTTATTACTTAAAATGTATATAGTTATTGTAATATTTGAAAAATTAGTATTATTTTCATCTTGTATTTCATAAAAAAAAAGTTTAGTTTTAGCTTTTGTTTTTTTTTTTTTTTTAATTCTTAAAAACTACAAAAGAATATTGATATATGGAGTATAAAAAAGATAGAATAAAAATATAATTTTAGAGGGAAGAAATCATAAATTTGTTAAGTAAAATAAAATTCACTAATGATTTACATTTATTTGCTTTTCAACTAATGATGGAAGGCAGCTCTTAAGCTATATCATAAGTTTTTCTTTCCAGGTCAAAGCCAAAAGTTTCATCTCTCTAAAGTCACCTTATTCAATAACTACAACAGTAAATTAAAAAAAAAAATGGTAAAAAATCTTATATTTTATTCTTCTACAAGATAAAATGACCACAATTATACCTCATACCGTGCATCGAATTTTCCTTTTTTTATTCGTTATCCAATTGACACGAACATGAACAACCTTGTTTTATAAATGAACCAAAGGCTAGCCATAGCAGCAATCAGAAAGGCTATCCCAAATACAAATAAATATGTTTGACGAGAAACAAGTGGCATTATTTATTACCCATTACGAAACAACAACACACAACCAAAACTAACATAAAAAAGAAAAAAAAAAAAAAACTCTTTATCGATATTTGAAATTAGAACCGTTACAACGTAAACACACATCCCCAACGGCTACTTCTCCTTCCATTCCAACCCAAACCCTTCCTTCTTCTCCCCCAATCACTCAAAACTTCTCCTCATCTCTTTCACACCCACCACTGTTCCCTCCCCTAAGTCTCCATTCTCATCCATTTGGGGTTTCCCATGGTGCAGGTTCAGATCATGCAAGAGGACAACCCTGATCTCACCGCCCCTCCGCTCCCTCCTCCGCCTCCCCACCAGCGCCGCCCGAGGGTCCGAGAGGTCAGCTCCCGGTTCATGTCCCCCGCCGTGCAGCGCCGCCCGCGGACAGATCCCGATTCCGCCGCGGCCGACGAGAACTCCGAAACCCCATTTCCAATGGGATGTTCCGTCTCTCAGAGAAAACAACCACAACGTTCCTTGAAGCTGTTCAAAGAGAACAACAACGGACACGAACAGGTTCCGCCACACCCTTCAAAATCGTGTTCTGGCAGAATCGGCAGCGGCAATTCCACACCTTGTGTTTCTAGGCCTGGCACTCCCACTCCCTCGGTCTACGTGTCTTCGAGGTATAGACTCTCACAACAACACCATCACCATAGTAACCATCACCATCATAGGTTTGCAAATGGCATGGCTTCAGCTGCTGAGAAATTGATGCAAGCCAGTGGACTGAATCAGGCCAAGCCTAATGCTGCTTGCTCCAGTGATGATTCTGGGGTGAACTGCAGTGTTCAGTCACTTCCTGAATTGGGGGACAGGGATATGTTGCTTCAGTCCAATTTGTCTGTGGGTGAGATAATTGGGGGTAGCAATAGTGGGGACTTGAAATTTCGCCACCCTTCGCCATTGTCACGGTCGGTTAATTTGCCTTCTTCTGGAACTGAGAAGCAGCCTCCTTCTTCAGTCTCCAAACAGCATGGGAATGGAAATCAGTTGGCTAAGTCAGGGGGGCTTAGTTTGCCTCCTGTTCCTCCTCAGAGTTTAAAGCCAGCAGTGGATGTGAGGAGAGGGAAGAAAGGGTCCGGTCATCAGGAAGATGTGCATTCCCTTAGATTGTTATATAATCGTTATTTGCAATGGAGATTTGCCAATGCCAAAGGGCACACCACGATGAAGGCTCAGCAAGTAGAAAGCCAGGTTAGTCACCCTTTCACTTTCTTACTTGCCAGTAAATTACAAATGTTACCGTGGTAGTGATGGTACAACAGAAAATTGCAATCATCTGGCTAGGCAGTTTTTTTTATGATCATGATTCTTAGTCCAGAGGGATAGAACAAGAAGAGGATACTTGGAAGGTTGATTGATTGTGAGTTAGAAGGTGGATCACTGTTTTAGTTACACTGCAAAAACTGGACTTGGGGTAATGGGGCTTTGATTGTGCCGTGAAAGTAATTTTTTCCCCGGAGTACGTTACATCATAGCTATGAGTTTGTTTGTGGTTGTTGTAACTACTGGATGCGATTGGGTGTGATGTGTTGTTATGGCTTAGTTATAGTGAACAGCAAATAATACAAAGGAATACGTCTCTGTTTGTTTCTAGTGTATTGTAGTTCTCTTTTTTCTTTTTTTTTGTTGCAAGTAACAAAAAGCATATTCTTAAACTGTTTGCACAAGTTCAAATAAGTTTTTTCTAGTGCTCCCTTGCTGACCCGAGTCTGAACTGTCCATCACATCTTCATTTACTGAACTTTGAGTCTTGTTTTATTTCAAATTATACTTTTGCAAAATTGATATGGTCTTTTGGACAAGTATAAACTTACTTTCGAGTAGTGAGTCTTGGTATAAACTGCTCAGTATTTTCAGTTGGTTAAGATATAGCTTATTAGCTTAAAGTATGTGACTATATTGTACAATTTGATCCATTTCACTAAACTATTTGTTATTTTTCCTCTTCTTGTTCCTTGCAGAAAGTACTATATTCCCAAGCAATGAAAATATCAGAAATGCGTGAGTCTGTAAACAAGAAACGCATTGAACTGGAATTTTTGCGGAGATCAAAGACTTTGACAAGTATTCTTGAAGCACACGTAAGGCTACCAATACTTCTGAAAGCTACTTTTATAAATTTTCATTCAAGTCCCAAGAGCAATGTTTCCGGTCTGTGAAGAAAAAACAATTGTTTGTTGACCTTCCTACGTAACCAACTCATGCAATTAATATGTGTGTGTGTGTGTGTGTGCTGAAGTCGAATTAAGTAGATGATACCCATTAATTCCATAACAATGATATTTAGTCAAATGATCAAGGAGCCTTTCTTCTCCAAGTGTGCTTTATGAGTAATCATTTTAATTATATATATGTACAGTAATAATCAGTATCAGCAATTTGAATATTTCTTTGGATTAAATTACAGATTCCATATCTAGATGAGTGGTCTACTATGACGGAAGAATATTCAGTCTCGATTACTGAAACAATTCAGGCTTTAGTGAATGCCTCGGTGCAACTTCCAGTTGGTGGGAATGTTAGAGTATGATTACTAATCCCCATCTCAAGCTTGTTTGTTATCTGATGGTGTTTATTTTGTTTCTAATATGCTTATTCACTGGGAATTGTGCAAGGTCAAACTCACAAAAATATATTATGCCACAGGTTGATGTAAGAGAGGTGGGGGATGCTGTTAATTCAGCATTGAAGATGTTGGAGACAATGATTTCCAACATCCAAAGATTCGTGCCCAAGGTGAGACAAAATGAAAGAATGGAGCCTTCTCCTTACTTTTCTTACTCAGTGTTGTAGCCTAAAAGGTTCATCAGTGTCGTCAAATTTGGGCTAGTAATTAAATCGGTGAAGGTCACTTAACTGTTTATTGGTTAAATTGTGGTTGAATGTGCAAGAATAAAATATAGATTTAATTTATGTAATATAGCAAGCAATAAATTGATATAAATATTAAGAAAACTAAGTAAAATTTCCATATGTAATGACTGTATATAGGGTTGTGGACCAATTAAGTGTTTGGTTTTCCATTCAGTTTGTCGAACTGACCAATTTGAACCACTTTTAATAACCATATAGGGTTTAAAAGGTGAGGTTCTCTAAAAATTCAGTTGAAGAAAAATACACTTGAGAATGTCCAGTTAAGTTAAATTGCACATAATGCATGTTGCACTGACAATAAAACTATGTCAAACTCAGGCAGAAGAAATAGATATTTCTATTTCAGAATTAGCCAGAATTGCCGGAGGGGAAAAAGCACTTGTTGGAGAATGTGGAGATTTATTGTCAAAGACATACAAATCACAGGTTTGTCCTGCTCTAGTAATGGTTGAGTTCTACCGTGATGTTTATGTTTCTGCAGAGGACTGTTTATCTCCTGCAGTTTATTTCATATCTTGAAGCCAATTTTCAGGTGGAGGAGTGCTGCTTAAGGAGTCAACAAATACAATTGCATTCATTTTGCCTTGAGAATAGGAACAAAGAATAAGAACCAACAACTGATAACACATCTAATGTTAGTTGTGGAAGTCCTATCCACATCTAATGTTTGATAGCTGATGAAGGAGCATCAACAGTACAAGACCTGCGGATTCATATATGTGTTCACATTCTTTTTCCATTAGTTGAGAAAAGAGGGAAGAGAGGAACATGATCATATGATCATACGTAAAATTTGTTTTGGGTTGTTGTCTCAACTCTCAAGAAGTTCCACAACCATTGTATTGTTATCAATATAAACCTCCCTAGTCACCATCCATCTCTTCCCCATTTCACACTCATTGGATGTCAATAATAGTAATAGGACACTTTGTCCTTGAATGAATGAAATGTTTGCAGATTGGTGTTGTTTCCTTTTTTCAGCTAAAACCTCATTCATACACATGAATCATCATGATCTTGGAAACCTTGTACTATATATAGTTAAGAGAGAAAATAATGTAGTTAAATTTATTTCTATCATTTTTCTATTGATTCTGTAATCAAATTTATAGTTTTTCTATTCATACACCTCTATTTTTCTTACTTCTCGATAGCAAAAACCGGAAAAATGTTAATTCATGCGTACTATTATTATTTTATATTCATAGAGAAATTTTACATAGGATAATAATAATAATAAACTAAAATAAATTAACATCAATTAATTATTGTAATTTGTACTTATTTTATATTCTTTTAATAAACGCATTATGTTGTATTTATTATTATATTTCTCATTGACTATAATATAGTAGTTATTTTCAAATCTACTACTTAGAAATTTAATTTTTGTCAAATATATATATATATATATATATATATATATATATATATATATATATTTCTTTTACTTCATAAACATTTTATCTATTCATATCAATTACAACATATAATCTATCAAATATTATTTGCATATTGCATAACATAGCTAATATCAACATTATCACTACTAAAATGCATTTTGATTCTCTTAATTTGTACAATAAGATAATAAATATTTTATTTTTTCCAAAGATAAAGTATTAATGATTATTTTTGTTTTTTTAAATACATAAACTTTTTTAAAATCGGGTAAATCTATAATATTCTTTCAAATACCATGATTTTATATCTTATAAATATTTTAAAATTCAAAGTCTCAACGGTAAAAGTCTATTAAAATAGTATTACAATATTAAACAATGTTAGTTTTGTGATCTTTTTGGCCTAAACGTATTTTGAATTTTGAGTTTAATGCTCCTCTCTTAATTGTAATTACACATAATATAATTTCGTGAATTTGTAGGCACTGAAAAAAGTACATCACCATCGCATACGATATCCACATCGTTTCGTTTTCCTTTCTTCGTTTTATAGGGTTTTACGTTGTGCTTTGATTCTGAAATCCAATCGAAACAGTGAGAGAGAGAAATGGCGTTGAAATTTTTGAACAAGAAGGGATGGCACACAGGAAGTTTGAGGAACATAGAGAACGTGTGGAAGGCTGAACAGAAGCATGAAGCGGAGCAGAAGAAGTTGGAGGAGCTTCGCAAACAGATCCAGGAGGAGAGAGAGCGCACCGAGTTTCGTCAACTTCAGGAGAAAGCTGGCCTCGTTCCGTAATTTCTCTTTCCTATTCAATTCAATCCCTAATTTTCGATTCGTTAGGGTTTTCATTTTTGATTTCTGATTTCTGATTCTGTTTGATTGCAGGCACCAGGAGAGGTTGGAATTTTTGTACGATTCGGGATTGTCCGTCGGGAAATCTTCCAATTCCGAAGGATTCAAGGCACTTGAACAGTTGCCGAAATCCGATGGGACGGATGCGCCAAGCTCCTCTGCTTCTAAGGTGTGTTGTGAACTGCTAAGGTTTTTATTTTTATTATGGGTAGGGTTTTTGTTTGCTGTGGAGTGGTTTACTTATGATTGAATGTGTTTGTTTGCTGTAGGAGGGGGCAAGTGTGCCTGGTGCATTGTTTGAGGAGAAGCCTCAATCTGCCAATGATGCTTGGAGGAAGCTCCATTCTGATCCCTTGCTCATGATCCGCCAACGTGAGCAGGAGGCGCTCGCAAAGATAAAAAACAACCCTGTTAAGATGGCTATGATAAAGAAATCGGTAAGTCTTTTTATTCCTTTTTTCTTTTGTTTTGTTTAAAATGAGATGCCATTACCTGGAATTAACAACTTCAAGTGTGGATTATCCTTCTCTTTAATGCCGGTTATGCTTATGCTTAAGATGTGCTATTCCTGTTTTAGAAACTGTTTGTTTCAAAGGAACTGAGGAGAGGGGGAGGCATAAGTTGCAGGGAGAGATTATGGCCTCGTAGTTTTCCCTGCCATGTACTCTGAACTTCTAACAAAATACTAGAAGGATATCTTAATTAAAAATCCACTCACATCTAGCTAAACACTATTAAACGTATGTTAATTTTAAAAGTTCCTCTCACACCTAGTGTGGATCGCATAGTAATGGACTTTCAGTTGCAATAGGAAGAAGAATCACTTGATCCATTTTCAATAATTTAATAATCCTTTGTTTTAGGGGAAAAAGAATTGCTTATTAACCATCCATTAGTTACAATAATCCATGTAATCCTTATGCAACCCCCTCCTCCCCCCTGGCCCAATTTTTGGGATTAGATTTAATATAGATGGATTGATTGGACTGTGAATAATGGATTACTTTCACCCTTGTGTGCAAACCTGTGTCCATAGCAGCTACGTAAGTGGCCATGCAACTTGAGGCTGCTGCTCTTTCGTAGTGACTTTTGCTTGTGTTTGATATGGTGTATAATTCTATGAATTTTAAGAATTGCACTGCTTTCGGCTAACTGATGTAGGCCTTTTATTTTTTTCTTCTTCTGTGATTAGCTGATTATATTTAGATTTTGAAGAATCTTTAAATTGCATTGACATGGTAGGATGATGAAAACAATTGTTATGGTTTACCTTCAGTAAGACCTTTTGTTTAATGTTGTGTCTAATTTAGGGCTTGTCTTAATAATATGCCTGGTATTGTTGTTAGATCGAAGGAAGTGATCACAAAGAAAAAGCACATAAAAAGGAAAAGAGGAAGAAGCATCGTTCTAGTAAATCAAAGCATAAAAAACAGTCTGATTCAGAAGATGAACCTACTGAAGGGAGGAAAAGAAGGACTGATAACGGAGATATTGACAAGAAGCATAATAAGACTCAATCTGATTCAGGGTACGAATCAGGTGAAAGAGAAAATAGAAGAAAGGATCACTACGAAGACAAAAAATACAGGGAAAGATCACCCAGCCACCAACAGAGACAGAGAAAGGGCAAAGACTACGAAGAAGGAGCTGATGGCAGAAATTATGGCAGGTCCAAGTCAGAAAGGAGTGTCCATGACGCTCAATCAAATCCAGGGTATGAAAGTGATGGAGAAAAGAGAAGGAGGAATCAGTATGAAGATAGAAAATACAGAGAAAGATCACCCAGTCACCAACAGAGACAGAGAAATGACAAAGATTACAAAGAAGACGGTGGTGACAGGAATTATAATAGGTCTAAGTCAGAAAGATATGGTTCAGAAGATAAGTCGAATATAGATGGTCCTAAAAGCGGAGGTGGGCGATTTTCTGAAACAAGCTCCAATAGATATTCAGGTTCTTCACATGAACGTGGATACAAACGCAGAAACGTGGCTCCTAAGCTTTCAGAGGAAGAGCGAGCTGCCAAACTTAAGCAGATGCAATTGGCTGCCGAAGTGCATGAAGAGCAGAGATGGAAACGTATAAAGAAGGCCGAGGAGTCTGATGCACGTGAAGTAGTCCAGAACAATAACGCTGGCGGCAAGAATTTCTTGGACAGTACTCAGAAAAGTGTGTATGGTGCAGGGGAAGGGGGAAGTGCATCAATAGCTGAGAGTGTTCGTCGTCGGACATATTATTCTCAAGGAAGGTCCGGTGGTGAAGGCAATGCATTTCGGCGATGAATTCTTCACAATGTTACTCATCTCCCGCATGTGCTTTTCTTTCTTGATTCCTTTGCTGTATAATATGTGAAAACCTGTTTAATTTCAATGAAGAATTCATAGTTCACTCTTTCATGATTCCAAGTATCTAATGTTTCCCCTGTGATTTAAGATATTCATTTGGTGATTTGAAATATTTAAAGGTATGTTACGCGTACTATGATATATTCGAGACATATTTATATAAACAAATTATATCAATTATTAAGTTCAAAATAAGTTTTCAATTTATAGTTTAAAAACTTAACTAAATTTAAAAGACTGACTTTCAATATGCTTCCATTCCAAATAACCTATTGATTTAATTTTAGGTTTAGTACTACTTTTATTTCACTTTTTTTTTTTTTTTTTCATATAGGCTTCATATTGGATAAAAGGAGTTAATAGAGTTATTTGCTTTAAATTGGTGTTAACAACAATATAATGTAAATGACATCTGAAAGTGAAGAGTTGATGTTATTTATATTTTCTCATTGTCGCTCTCTAAATGATGTGAATGTGTAAATCACATATGACATGGAAGGGTTGATGTTAAGGGTTGGTATCATGTTTGTATAACTGAATCACATCGAAAAACACTGCCATACTATTACTTTCTATATGCATTGACTCCAAATAAATTGAAGAACTATATTAAATAATTCCGACCAATACTTAGATCAGAAAATCATTATAATATTTTGAATAATTTATTTTTAATTCTGCATTTCTGTTAGATTATATTTTATGTTTAATTAAGTTTTGAATTCTTTATAACTTTTTTATATTTTTGGTCGAATCTTTATTAAACTGTTTTTTTCTATTTATTGAGTTCTTAAATTTTTATATTTTTCAATTGAATTTTTCGTATTTAATTTATTTTGTTAACTACGTGATATAATTTTGATCTTACTTCTTTATAATCATAAAATTTCATATTTCTTAACCAAAAATTAAAAATTAATATAAGATAATTAAAAATTCATAAACTTATTAAAAACTTAAAATTAATCATTTTTTACATTATATAAAATATAATCTTAGTAAATATTTTATTTCATCCAAGCTTAATATATTTATGAAAAATGTTTATTTACACACCAAATGTATTACGATTTGACAATCCACTTTTAAAGTATTTTACTCATAAAAAATTTACATAATTTACAATTTTTTCCAATGTTATTCACTGCACTATCCAAACTTTTCTCGTAAAACTCATCCAACCAGATTTTCAATTGATGATGGTCCACAAATTAAAATTGAGCATTTTCCAATTTACGTGTAACTTAATTAGTCTCTTTTCTAATTCCAAATGTCAATAACAACCAAACAAATCTTTCAAATGTCAATTAGCATGAAGTTAAATCTAAACTTTTTTCAAAAAATCCATCCAACATATTTTTAACATATTCGTGTGCTAAAATTATAGCACACAAATTAAAATTAAGCATCTTTTAAATTTAAGTCTCATTGTTTCAAATGTCAATAACTTCAAAAGAAAACTTTTTTCAAATGTCAATTAGTATCATTGTCATATTTTAATTGTAATCTCTTACAATAGCTACTCAATACAACTTTAAATCATCCATTATCTTATGATTTTTAAAGTAAATAAATTATTTTCAAGTGGATCTGAGCTACAAAATTTAATTTGATTCAACTAACTTTCATGCATTCAATTTTTTATCCCAAAAAAAACACTTCCCTATTCTACATCAAATACCTGGATCAATCAACATAGTCTCAAAACTGTTTTCATTTTAACTAATGGTCCTATTTGAATCCAACAAAATTTCTTTCAATGCTGTACCCTAATGGCCCCAATGCACATAATCAAGGCAAAAAAAAAACCCAGATTTCTGGTTTACAACAAAAAGAGTACTTTTGTTCTTAATGTAGCAAACAGCTACTAGCTACTGATATAAACTGATATCATATGGCTATGCACTCTTCACTGTGCAACGTTTCCTCCTTAATTAATAATGTGGTACAGATTACAGTTTCATGTCTCTTTCATCAATTTTTTCCAAGTAATAAGGCTTTAAATGAAGGCCAAATCATCATGTCATGTCAACTCCTACACTCATTGGAACTCTCATCAACACCTAATTATGATTACACTTACCATTAATGAATTTCTGCCGACAAACACTTTGGTAACTAATATATCTCATCATGGTATGAGGCATTTGCACAGTAACATTCTATGCAGTTAAAAGTTAACAAATATCTTCGCATGTGTATATTCAAAATACACCGAAGAATTCACCAGAGAACCTGAACTCTGGTATTTTCTTTATTATTTCATTAAGCTAGTAAAGTTAGAGTTTCACTATCAAAAATTTATCTTCAGCAAGCATGGTTATTTTTCTTCCTCTTCTCTTCACTTTTGGTTGGTTGAAGTTATGTGATTAATGATATTAACACTGTTATTATTGAAAAAGGATATGTAGGTGCTTGGTATTTAAGATACTGTTGTAACAACTTTAGTCTATCATGAAGAATAATATTAATACCATAGGGTCATAGTGGACCATGTTTGTAGTTACTCCATTGAAATTCACGAGCTGTGAGCTCTTTGGGTTGGAGAACATTTAAGGCATTCACTATGCAGATACTGAAGGAAACTCCTTTGAACTTCTGCCAGCCAGCTATTTATTTTTGAGTGATTCCAAATCCTCGTATAACATCTTTCTATTACTTCTCTTACTTTCTTTCTATGGTAAAATATCAAACACTTTCATTTTCCTTTGACATTAAATGTTTTATTTTTTCATTCAACATTTTTATTATAAAAACATATCTGTAAGAAATAGAGCATCACCCCCTTCATTTTTCTTGTAGGAAAAGTGTCGGTTTGGCTACTACAAGTAGATGTATAGTATAAATATACCATATATCTGTTAAGGCAAGAATTAAAGCTATTACAAAACCAATGTTGCAGAAGCTGCCAAGTGAGGTGTACAAGATGGCCATATTTTGGTTTCTGGTTTTCTCTGCACATCTTGCCACAGCATCATCCTCTGTTGTGGAAGTTCAAGGCATGAATTTCAGTGGCTTGTTAACCAGTTCTTGAGTTAGATTGTGTTACTGCTGTCAAGTTTCCTTTTCTGTATAGAGAATTTTGTTTTAGTTTACCTGTGGTATCTACAAAAAGAAACAATCTTGAGTTTCGTTTTCAGTATTATAATGAAATGATGAGTTTGTGCAGGTACATATTCATATTAACCTTACAAAAGTTCAATTTTCAGATAAGGATCCAAGGCAGAAGAAAGAGGGCATGCAGCTTAAACTGTACCATGTGAAAGGTCTTGAATCCTCTCAAACTTCCACATCACCATTTTCATTCTCTGACATGATCAAAAAGGACGAGGAGCGTGTCAGATCTCTTCATTCAACACTAGCAAACAAGGATGGTGTCAGAAATTCTGCCTCTTCTGATAAATTCAAGGGACCTAACCTTTTGACCACACCACTGAAATCAGGTTTATCAATTGGTTCAGGCAATTACTATGTGAAAATAGGACTTGGGACCCCTGCTAAGTATTTTAGCATGATTGTTGACACTGGTAGTTCCCTCTCCTGGCTCCAGTGTCAGCCTTGTCTCATTTACTGTCATGAACAAGTTGACCCTGTGTTCACTCCTTCCACTTCCAAGACCTACAAAAGATTTCCATGCTCTTCCCCTCAGTGTTCTTCTCTCAAGGCCTCCACTCTGAATCCTCCAAGTTGCTCAAATGCAACTGGGGCTTGTGTGTACAAAGCAAGCTATGGTGACAGTTCTTTCTCAATTGGCTATTTGAGTCAAGATTTGCTAACTTTATCCCCTTCAGAGGGTTCATCAGGTTTTGTATATGGCTGTGGCCAGGACAATCAAGGGTTGTTTGGAAGGGCTGCTGGTATTATAGGCCTAGCCAATGACAAACTCTCCATGCTTTCACAATTGTCCCAAAAATATGGCAATGCCTTCTCCTATTGCCTTCCCACATCTTTTTCTCAACCTAACTCCTCCCTATCAGGTTTCTTGTCCATTGGAGCCTCATCATTGACATCATCACCATACAAGTTCACTCCCTTGTTGAAGAATCCAAAGATTCCAAGCTTGTACTTTCTTGGTTTGACAACTATTACTGTGGCTGGAAAGCCAATTCAAGTTTCTGCCTCAAGCTACAATGTGCCTACTATCATAGACTCTGGCACAGTAATTACAAGGCTACCTGAAGCTGTTTACAATGCATTGCAACAATCTTTTGTGACAATCATGTCCAAAAAGTATGCACAGGCTCCAGGGTATTCCATATTGGATACTTGCTTCAAGGGGAGTGTGAAAGAAATGTCAACAGTGCCTTTGATTCAGTTGATTTTTCGTGGGGGTGCTGGTTTAGCACTTGAAGCTCATAACTCCCTTATAGAAATTGAGAAGGGTCTTACTTGTTTGGCTCTTGCTGGTACTCCAAACCCCATTTCCATTATTGGGAATTATCAACAACAGACATTTAAGGTGGCTTATGATGTTGCCAATTCCAAGATTGGATTTGCAGCTGCTGGCTGCAAGTGATCATAGAGACAGTGCAATTTGTCTGATGTTGTTTGCAAATATTTGCTTCAATAAAGGTTAATGAACTCTAATGAGGCATGTGCTGTGTATCTTAGTGAAAAAAAAAATAAGAGAAATGAAAATTAAATGCTCACATAAAAATTGCAGTTGTGTTGGATTGATCGGAAATTGTACTTTGAAAGTGAATATTATGATTCGCTCTGCTGCATGTATAGCTGCATAGTTTGGAACATTGACACTGTTTTGCAATAGATTGAAAAATATGAGTAATGTAATAAATATAATGTAAAACATTGTTTTAGATATCTTAAAAAATTAAAAGCTGATTTCTACTTGTTTATTTTATAATCATGAAAATAACTTGTATTGGTTTGAATTTGCACACACTCACAAAGTGTTACTCATGTCTTGGATCCAAGTGTATGCTTAGATCTTCCATGGAGAAGCTAATAAAGGTGTTGGTTTGAATCATTTGTATTGGTTTTGGTAGAATAGTGCAGTTGTGGCATTCAATAGGGAGTGCCACAATGTTCCCCGAATGTCCATCAATAGGGTGTGCCTTCAATAGTCTCATTTGGTTGTTGCCACCAATTTCTGCTAGAAAGTGGAAAAGAGATTAAAGTTTCACAAATCAAATAAAAATGCAAATTATCCTGAAAATGGTAACAATAATCCTACCATCCAAAACTATAAGAAATCAAAATAATATAAACCAGTGGCTGAATTCGGTATTGATAGGTCAAAATCTTAGTGAAAAGTAAGTCTATAGATACTACAAACAAAAAAGAAAGAAATCAAAAGTCCACAATTAACTCGAATTAGATATTCATAAAGTAAATTGAAATTCATTAACCCCAAATGAAGATTTAGATGTAGATCGTGAGATTACAAACAAAAACAGAAAGAGTAATAGATGAAAACTTAATATGATTAAAAAAAATCCTAATTCTTTTTCTTAAACTTTAATATATGTAGGTGGAATGTCCAAATAAACCAAAGCTTTTAAATTATTTATTCTTGAGATTTTTTTTTTCAGAAGAGATCCCATTTTCCTTTTCTGTCCCTAAAAAAAGATGACAAAGCGCACTAGTCCGATCTGTTTTGCCCGCAAAGTACGAGATGGGCCAAAAAGTGGATTTATTTTCTTTACCAGTAATGCAAGTTGGCATGTGTTTGTGATGAGGAAAATAAAAAATTTTATTTTTTCATAATTATTGATATTCATTTCCTATCGAATTAATTCCAATTAGTCTAACTAATTAAAGACAAGAACAAAAAACAATGACAGGAAAATTATAACTAATGTACAATAGTAACATGTCATCTTACAACATGTACAAATTTGTTAACTATAAAAAGATATTTCATATTTGAGAACTAAAATCATTATTTTATATACAATTGATTAGACATAATAATAATAATAATAATAATAATAATAATAATAATAATAATAATAATAATAGTAATAATAAAAGGATCTTACAGAAACAATACGATGAATGGTGTGAGCATTGAAAAAAGAGAATATTTAATTTTTTAAACAGACCAATGGACCAGTCCACCCAGCCTTTCCGTGCAGACTGCGAGCCTATGTGGGACGAGCTTGTGCAGGCCAACAAGTTCAACATCCCAGTCTGCTCCATTTTTTTTTTGGCTTGCGGACTAGTCTTGCCTGAATTGCCACCCTTTCTAAAATACATTAGAATGTAAGAAAAACAACAAAACCTAATTAATGTTGAAACAATAGGACTAGAGAACATTTTTTATTATAAATATCATGTTGGAAAGGGAAAAAACCCAATTAAGTGGAGTAAATCCTTTAAAAAGTAATCAAAGTAAGTTAAATAATCAAATAGATTATCATTATTATTGAAAATGATGTAATATGAGATGTTAACTTTAGTTTGATACAAAAATAAAATGTAGTTGTGATAGTTTCTTCATATGATACATGAAGAAGTCTACAATGATTTTCACAAAGTTATAATGTTAGCAACAAATACATATTTGACACAACACTATTGATGACTTCATCTGTACAGGGAGAACTTTGATGTGAACGGTTAGAAATATTTTAATATAATTTAAAAAATAAATAATTAAAATAAAAAATTTACTGTTACTCATGTTTTTATAGACCTTTAATTTATGGGTTAATGTTTTTTATGGCAAACGGCTATATTTTTTATTAAAATTTACTTATTTGTCTCCCTTTTCTATCTATAAATACAACCTAGGTACATGGGAAAAAATACAACAACAGAAACAACAAACACTAGAGTTTTCTTCGAAGTGTTCTTCTTTTTTTTTTCTCTATATTATTTTTAAGACATTGGTGTTCATAAGGTTCAGAGATCATTTGCTGTACTCGATCGATTTGACTGGTTGTTTTTAGCCCTGTGCAATAGGAGCGTTTTCTCCTAAGGATAACGCTATGCGTGCCTCAACCCAGACTATTTCTACTCCTTACCACATTTATTTTTTATCCATTATTTATTATTATTATTATAATTTTTATTAATAGTATTATATCTCTGATTAATATTCTTTGATTCAGATACATGTTATTATTATTATTGTTCTAATAATTATTATTATATATCTCATATTTTTATTATTATTAGTATTGTTTGAGTAATTATTTTCTAACATGAACTGATGATTTTTTTTTTTTCATGCATTCAAACAGATTCAGATTAATAAATCTCCTCAATTTGGAAACAATAAGTTCAATAATTTATCATCTAAATTTTTTCATCATTCACTTCCTTTTTTACCTTTCAAAATAATGTACAATGAATACACAAAGATAGTTCACACGTTAAGAAATTCACATTACTGCAAAAGTCATGTCATGTGATATGATAACCTCATTTCGCAATTAAGAAGTTCATAGGTATTATTATTGACCACAGAAGAAGAAAGGTGATTGGAGAAAAATGGGTACATTATAGAGCAATGTTGTTACTTGCTTTGCACATTTAAAAGAACTAAACATGTGCACAAATAAAGGAATATCACCAAATTTGTTTTAGTAGCATTTTAATCTTTAAGTAATAGAGTGAAACTCATTAAGTTTTAAGAAGTGACTCATGAACTTCTGTATTCTATGCAACTGCAAATTGTGTACAAAAGCAAAAAAAAACAAAAAATATTGCTTATAGTAAGATGAACTTAGCTTGTGGAAGTGGAATTAACATACTAATTCAAGTGTTATAAGTTTCTATCAAAATATAATAAATAAATTTATAATTCATATTAAAAAAAATAAAAAAAGTGTTGATAGTTGAAGATAATTGTTAATATGTAAATTACAAGTCAACATGTTTGAAATATAATATAATAAGTTTAATAAATCTTAGATAAATTTTATATCATATTATAAAATAAATTTAAATCTAATACATTATCACAAAATAGACTTATAAAAATAATAATTATTTTTATTTCATTTCTGTTTGACATGAGATTTCCATTTATACATCATTATTGATATTAAAATATCGTATTAAAAAATAAATTTAAATCTAATACATTATCACAAAATTGACTTATAAAAGTAATAATTATTTTTATTTCACTTCTGTTTGATATTAAAATAAAATAAAAAGAGATAAACATTTCAAAAGTATTCTTAGAAACAAAATACACTTCATGAATTGCAATGTTTCACCATATACAAAAACTGCAAAAGTATTCTTAAATAAGTCTCTGTCTGCAAGTCATAATTTTTTTACTATCCTAACTCTATGGAAGGTAATAGAAGCTCGAGAAGGAATAGCAAAACCTAGTTTACTTCCTAGCTCAAACTGAATGCAAACTTATGGTTGACGTCATAGAGAATATAAAGTCCATATGCAGAATGGAAAAAGTATCTCTATATTTTGTGTAGACTGCTTTTTGAAAGTGAAATAGAGACTTCAACTAAAGAGTGAGATTGAGGAGGTATTCACATAAGAAAGTGGCAGTAGTGCATTCCTATATAAGAGAAAGGCTGCTCTTACCTGGATTTGCCTAAGCACCAACTTTGGAGGGGTCTTTTTTTGTTTCTTTTCTGGACGGTTTACCTAAGCTTGGCTCAGAAGTTCGTACAATCCAATCTGTCTTTCTCGTCAAAGACAAAAGATGAATAACTTTCCTTTCTTACTGTATTGCCTTATCCTTGATTCGACATTACCAGCTTTAGGAATCGATCTAGACACACAAAGGTGCCTACCACAGTATACACATATAAAACTATGACACTCCTAATTTGCTCCACTAGATCTATCTCCTCTAAGTTCCAGAAAAACAATTCTAGCCTTAGCATGATCACTGCCGCTACTAAGCCATAAATAGTCAGAAATATTATTATCATAAGGCTATGCACTTCCATCCATAATAACCACATAACTGGCCGACCGACCAATGTTGCACCAAGTCTGTATCCTAACACTGACGCAACCATGAGACAAAACATATGCATTTTTTTTTCATTTCTATTTGCATTAATAATATACTCATTACAGTGAATGAGTATAACACCATATAGATAATTAACGAAGATTAGTATCGTGCCTCGATGAGTCATAAGTAGACAACTAATTAACAACCCCGCCATTTGCATGCATGCCATCACACATTTCTTGAAGAAGATTCTCCCTAACTGTACTAAGAATGTTGGTGGAGGTGCTCGTACGGAATTCGCTTCCATGTTTGTGCCATCTATGACCCCACGAACAACAACACCATGAGCAACACGACCAGCAACATGAGCCACATCAGCCTTTCACGATAAAAGTAAAGAATTTATAAAATCATAATTAAAGAAAGTAAAAAAAAAAAATTAAGTAAGAAAACCACACAAAATAAAATGTTTTAATACATACTAATGTGAAGCCCCCAAGGGCAGCATCAACGACATCATCCGCATCAACAGCACCGACGGTGCCAACGATATCGACGGTGCCGACGGCGTCAACTGTGTCAACGATATCATCAGCATCATCGGTATCATCAGTATCATCGGCATCATCGACATCATCAGAAGAAATCACGGCAGCTCCAACGTCGGCGGCTCCGATAGCGGCATCCGCAGCAGCTCCAACGACAGCGGCTGCAGTAGTGGCATCCATAGCGACTCCCGCGGCAGCACTCGTGGCGGCACCCGCAGGTGCACCCGCGGCAGCACCCGCGACGGCACCCGCAGGTGCACCAACGGCAGAGGGACCACCCGCGACAGAGGCAATACCCGCGGTGGCACCCGCGGCGGCACCCGCGACGACACCTGTGGCAGAGGCAACAGAGGCAGCACCCGCGGTGGCACCCGCGGCAGCACCCGCGGAGGCACCTACGGCGGCACCCGCAACAGCACCTGTGGCAGAGGCAGCACTCGCCGCAGAGGCAGCACTCGCCGCAGAGGCAGCACTCGCCGCAGAGGCAGCACCCGCGACAGAGGCAACACCCCCGGCGGCACCCGCAGGTGTACCCGCGGCAGAGGGACCACCCGCGACAGAGGCAACACCCGCGGCGGCACCCGCGACGGCACCCGCAGCGGCACCCGCAGCAGCACCCGCGGTGGCACCCGCGGCAGCACCTGTGGCAGAGGCAGTACTCGCCGCAGATGCAGCACTCGCCGCAGAGGCAGCACCCGCGACAGAGGCAACACCCCCGGCGGCACCCGCAGGTGCACCCGCGGCAGAGGGACCACCCGCGACAGAGGCAACACCCGCAGCGGCACCCGCGGCAGCACCCGCGGCAGCACCCGCGGCAGCACCCGCGGCGGCACCCGCGGCAGCACCTGTGGCAGAGGCAGCACTCGCCGCAGATGCAGCACCCGTGACAGAGGCAACACCCACGACCGAGGCAGCACCTGCGGCGGCTCCCGCGACAGCACCCGCGGCAGCACCCGCGGCAGCACCTGCGGCGGCACCTGCGATAGAGGCAGCACTCGCGGCAGCTCTAACGGCGGCAACTCTAGCAGCGACGCTCGCGGCAGAGGCAGCACCCGCAGCACCAGCCTATCACAAACAAATTCAGTTGACACATTAATCAAGCAACTATAAAGCAATTTCAACTATGATGCAATAAATAGAATGATCAAGTTGCAATTGTATACAATTAGACTGAACCAATGACAAACATTTAAAGTATTTTAGTCATAAAAAATTTACATAATTTACATTTGAGAAAATAGGCTGTACTACAATAAACGCTTCATTACGCTACGTTTTTTCCTAGCGCTTGAACTAATGTAGACAAGACCGGAAGTAAGACTAGTCAAGCATCTATTTTTATTCAAAGTGATTTAACTATTACTAATAGGCAAACATACTCCAACATAACTTATAGACTTACGTATCTTGGATGTCTTGGATGTCTTACCATCCCTACTCAAACGCTCTATTTTCCAATGTTATTCACTACATTATCCAAAATTTTCTCGTAAAACTCATCCAACCAGATTTCCAATTGATGATGGTCCACAAATTAAAAGTGAGTCCAAATTACGTGTAACTTAATTAGCCTCTTTTCTAGTTCCAAATGTCAAAAACAACCAAAAAAATCTTTCAAATGTCAAATAGCATGAAGTTAAATCTAAACTTTTTTTAAAAAATCCATCCAACATATTTTCGAACATATTCGTGTGCTAAAATTATAGCATACAAATTAAAATTAAGCATTTTTTAAATTTAAGTTTCATTTAGTTTGCCTTTTAAGTTATAACACACAAATGAAGGGATATACAAACTGACCGTATGCTAATGACCCCAATCCACCTAATCAAGGCAAAAAAATAAACTCAGATTTATCTTCTGCATGCATAAACTAGGAAAGTTAGAGCTACATACCTCCATGATGGATGGAGATTGACGGAGAGAGAAGAAAATGACCAGTAAAGAAGACGGATGGAAGAGAGAAAATGATATGATGACTGCGCGTAAAAGACGAGACACGAGATAGAATGTGCACGATTAGATAAACCGGTTACAGTAAGACATACTGAAACACGTATATGTTCAGGAAAATGATTTCCTAAATATTAGATAGCTGCTGTTAAACCTGAAAAAATATTTTATGAAATGAGTGAAGTACCAAAAAATATAAAAAAAAAAGACTATTTCAATAACATCATCCAAAATGTCTATACAAACTTAATCCATTATTTAAGCTCATAAGGAAATTCCTTCACGAATAAACAACACCATACGCTCAATGTGATAAAGTCTAACAATATAAGGATTTTCCACACTTACATCCAATTATACATCAACATACATGCTAATCTCATTAATTCTATAGAAAAAAAAAACTTAATATCATACAAAGAACAGTACACAATACTTATGTCCTTTTTTAAGCCACAAGATTCCAATTTCCATTAGTGCACATTATAAACAACACCATCCAATGTAACAAAGTTCAACAACATAAGGATTTTTCACACTTGCATCCAATTATACATCAGCATATGCTAATTTCATTAATTCCATAGGAAAAAAACCCTAATATCATACAAAGAAACGATTATGATCCTATATAACACATACAATTAAAGTACGACACATTATCAAAAATCACAACAACAAAAAGAGTTTGAGGATAAAAACATTCTTGAGAGCATCAGGAACAACCATCCTTTTGGTCTTGTTATACGGAGGAAGGAGTGCGGTATCATTCCACGAACGGTACGCCAGAAGATCTTAGCGGGGCGCGGAAGTGGATTGGGTCATGAGAAGGTTTGTTATTCATGCGTTTATGCAGGAATCTCATGTACTTCATCTTCTGCCTCACGAGGATAGAAACTGAAATTTGGATTAAAAAAAAAATAGTATGAAATAAATAGGGAAATCAGAGAAAAATTTACAATAGATTTTATTAATGTGATAAATTAAAGTTTTCTAATCTATGAATTTGTAAATTTAAATTTGAGAAGATAGATTAAATCTAAAAGGGTTAAGAGAAGAAAAGGTTTGAGAAAATATGCACATCGATCTAAAAATGTTGTAAGTTACCTTTTAAATAAAAGTTAGATAATGCACTGTCTGAGGACGAGATAGTTATTAAATTAGTTTTATATTTGACATTACAAAAATAATTTAAAGATTATAGTTTAGTTTAACATGTTCTTCACTTATCAATTGTAATTGAGGTTTGAAGAGAATCTATATCATTTTTATTCATACCTATCTATAATTTTAAATAATTAACATCATTATAAAAATTTACTTACACTTTATTAAGTTTTGTATAAATTAAATAGTATTATAAAATTATAAATATTAAAAAAATGCGGAATATACATGCGCATTTCACTTGTAACAAATTGAAGATATATTATAGGTCGTAAATTAAGGTAGATACAGTTACAAATTGAAGAGATTATAGGCCATATAAATTAAGATCTTATTTGTTCTGAGTGTGATACTTGTTGGTGTGTGATGTTGTTTGCACTCTCTCCGCATCAATTAATTATTGTTTGAGAATGAGAGAAGCTTTTATTCCAAATGGATCTTTTGGAAGGAATTATCCACAAAAATTGACATCTACAGTTTTCATGATCTGTTTTGGAGCTGCATTAAGTGGATTAATGGCTGGTTATGTACTGGGTATGGCAGGTGGTGTGACTTTAATGGATTCTTTTCTGAAGGAATTCTACCCAGAAGTATACCAAAATCATAACAACATAAACGATCAATATTGTAAATTTGACAGTCCAATATTGACATGGTTCGTATCATCTCTGTATTTGGCTGCTATGATTGGATCATTGTTGGCATCCACTTTCACTCGACTCTTCGGGAGACTCGAAACCATGTTCTTTGGAAATTTGTTCTTTCATCTGGGCATGATGTTGTGGTGTCTTCATCAAGAACAGTTAATGGTTGGTTGCGTCTTCTTGGGTTTTGGAATTGGATGGACCTTTCAGGTAATAATAAAAACTGATTTAAGATTTTTTTCTCATAAATATTGTTTAATAATGTTTTAAAATTAAAATAATTATTCAGACGATATTTTTTAAATTAATAAACTTAATAGAAAAGATAAGTGTTATTTGATGTATTTTTAGACTTATAATGTGCAGACATTGCATATTTTTAAAATTTAAACTTATAAGGTAATTAAGTGTTAAAGTAATCTTTTATTAATTAGGTTAAATTAAGTGTTAAAGTAATATTTTATTAATTAGGTTACATATATGAAAAAGAAAAAATCATGATTGTTAATGTTATCTATTATTATGTAACAAAGTTTTTTTTTTCTTAATAGTCTGTGCCGATATATATATCGGAATTTGCTCCCTATAAATACAGAGGAGCTCTTAATGTGTTGTTTCAATTGACAATAACTATTGGCATCTTTGTTGCAAATGTTCTCAATTACATTTTCTCTCGGAAGAACGGAGAAGAATGGTTCTATAACTTATTAGATTATGCACTAGTTCCTGCTGGTATAACGACCCTTAGTCTAATCTTTCCTCTAATCTTTCGTCTGGATACACCAAGTTCTTTGATTGTACGAGGTTTTAATAAGAGGGCTAAGATAACACTTATTAGGATTCGAGGAACTACAAATGTAAAGGAGGAGTTTGAGGATCTTGTGGTAGCAAATGAATCCTCAAAAGTAGTAAAATACCCTTGGGTCTCTTTGTTAAAGAGACAGTATAGACCCCAACTCACATTTGCCATAGTCATTCCCTTCTTCCAACAACTTACTGGTATGAATATGATTGTATATAATGCTCCTTTTTTGTTCAAAACCATTGGTTTTGAAGCCAATGCTTCTCTCTTGTTTGCCATGATTACTGGATGCTGCAATGTAATTGCCACTCTTGTCTCCATATTCACGGTTGACAAATTTGGTAGGCG
>Ga0214543_1002902_pt1 | contig 33673 bp, 35 predicted proteins | sample CNSS2metaG_FD_160094 | JGI IMG/M metagenome (GOLD analysis project Ga0214543, IMG submission 160094) | Root nodule microbial communities from cowpea collected in UCLA plant growth center, Los Angeles, California, USA - CNSS2 | ecosystem: Host-associated > Plants > Roots > Nodule | place: USA... | reverse complement strand
ACTCCAGCGGACAGCAGACCCGATAAGATTAGAGTCCAGGCCGACAACTCCAATAAACTTAGTGAAAATAGAAGCCCCCGCATTCAATAGGTCTCAAGGGCCTGGGTTGGGGCCCAAGCCCACTCATGGCCCAAGCCATAGCCCAAGTTAAGGCCCGGCCCATGAGGTAATCAGACATCATTAATGCTCTATAAATGCGCGTGGATCCCAATAATTAAAGGTACGCATTCATTAATCACTGATTTGACTCTCTGAGAGCTTTGACTTACTTGAGCTTCGAAGACTCTTCTGCAGGTAACCCCTCCTGGGTTCAAGCTGACATGTATCAACCGGGGAAAGGCCAACTGAAGAGATAGCGGACTACATAAGGTGACACTTGTACCTAACTCATCTTATTTGTTCTCTGCAGGAACAGATTTCTAATGTAATTTTCATTTTATCATACCCTTATACATCTTTTTTCTTTTGTGTGATTTCATTTAAGTATATTAAATTGTTTCTAAGACACATATTTGATTATTTTTACTTTCTTTTGTTATTTATTTTTATTATGTAATATATTATTTTGATATTTTTTATATAATTAATTTTATTTTTATAAGTATGAACTAGACTGTGCACGAAAAAGTGAAAAGATAAAATCTTTTTAACTCTTGAAAGCTAATTCATGGCAATTATTTCACTTAACCGTCGTTATATTGCATCTCATTCTTTTTCAATAACGGTTAGGATACAACCCATCATTGTTTTTACCATTTTCACAACAGTCTTTTATAAAACCGTCGTTATTTATGCCTTTTCAGCAGAAAAACAACGACGCTCATTTATAAAATTGTCGTTTTAAAGTTCACACTAATTACAAACATGCCATGACATTTGTTTTAAGTACGTGTGCAATGGACACATAGTTAAAGTGGGTCGTTGAACATTACACACTATCATTCAATTCATTAAAAAATTCAATAATTGATCACATACAACTACAATTAACCAAAAGGCATATGTATTCAAGTTAGTTTCCCTTACTTAGGAAGTTAGCTTTAAAGAACCCATTATCCAACTCTCAACAATTCTTCCTTTGTCTCAGAGTATCACAGCAACAACTCCTTCCGAAATCCTCTCTAATTGATTATTCAAGAAGAATTTCACTCCTTCTCTAAAAGCATAAAGGGCTTCAACTCTTTTGAATATTGAGTTATGTTATTTTAATGTTGAATAAATGTATTCGTTAATGGTTAGAACAAAATTTTAAAAACAAAATTGTATCCATTAATTAAAATATTTTTACTAAATTTAGAAAAGTTAATTTTCTAATGATTTCATTTCTCATTTTCTCTTTATTAAATTTATTTAAAATAAAAATACTCACTAAAATCTCGCATTTACAAAAATATGCTCACAAATTAAAAACTCAATGCACTAATATATGGAAACCGGCCAGCAACTACCAAACTTCAAAAACACATTAAATCTAAAAAAGTATTTTAGTTGATTCTAGTTGTTATTTACTTACAACACATTGAAGTTTCAAAAAAAAAAAAAAAAAAAATATATATATATATATATATATATATATATATATATATATATATATATATATAAACTTCCAAACATAAAAGTACGACCTAAAACCCTAAGCCATCAAAAGTTAAACTCATTTTCCATACATTGCCCAAATACCCTCATTTTGGTGTTATGTTAGTTTCTTAAGTTAAACCCTAAGGTTCTTGATGTTTTTTAAGCCCTTGGATGTCCTAAACATTAGATCCAAAAGTTCTCCTAGGAATCCTTCCAAAGTCCACCCAAGGTTACACATCTTTAAGTCTAATCAATTTTTTATTTGGAGAAGTGCTGTAGGAACAACCCACGCACGAGTTTAGAATTAAGAAAATGGACACCATATAACTTGTAAAATGGGGTTCTGAAATCATCACAAGAAAGACAAAAAGCAATATAAAAAATAACTTCCCTCTGTCATGAAATCAAGAACAAAGGTGCAGCATCCAAAAATTTCCATAACATTTTATTTAAAACCAAAATTGTTGAATAAAAAGTTATCATGAATATAAAGAGATATGGGTAGTGGGAGAGGGAGAGTTTACGGGGAGAGTAGAAGCTCCTCATTTTTTTGTTTCTCCAACAATAGACGATGGAAAAGGTTTAGGTGTTATGTAAGGTCCAATTATTTCTGTCTTAATGTTTTAAGGGCTGGCCTTAAATCTGTTCGGCCTAAGGGCTGGCCCATAGGGTGCTAAGGTCCCTAAAGCTGTTAGGGTCTCCTATTCAGCTTTCACTTTTGCAAACAGCCCCCTCATACGCTCTCATTTCTTTTCAGAAGCTCTGTTAGAGTTTCGAGATCCATTCGTCTTCAAGCAAGTTCAACTCATTTTCCACCCACGTAAGTTGATTCTTATCTGTACCTCCCTTACTTTTAGCTCTATAGTCGTATTTCTACCTAGGGTTCACATTGGTAACCCGTCTTGAACTTGCTTCACTGTTTTTTAGCTCTCGAGTCCGTTCTTAGAGTTGAAGTGCTCACTGTTTAGCGTCAAAGTGCGCTTGCTAGCTATTTCTAGGTAAGGGAAGCTAGGACTTACTCATGTATTTCGATTTCATGTTTGTCCTACTGTTGTTTTACGATTCTATGGTTGGTGTGATATTGTGAATGCATGAAATGCCTTGGTATGTTGGTTTGGATTCGTGTGTGTGGCTGTTGTAGGGAAACAGTGACGAGAAACTAAAGCTCTCGCCCAAGCGGACCTGTCTCACCCAGGCGAGACTTGTAGAAACAGGTCAGATTCACACTCGAACTCTCGCTCACGCGGAGAGCTCTCGTTTGAGCGAGGTGACATCTCGCTCAGGCGAGAGGGGCTCGCCTAAGCGAGAACATGTAGGGACCTTAGCACGTCGCTGCAATTTTCAGCCTAGGCGAGGGGTGGCCTCGCTCAGGCGAGGAGGGCTCACCTAAGCGAGAACTTGCACAATCAATAACCCTCATTGTTGGCAGTCTCGCCTAAGCAAGGGCTTGTAGCTTGAGCGAAAGAACCCTTTCGCTTGAGCGAGATTGACGCAAGTGTTTGTTTGATGTCTGTTCTGTCTCATGTCTTTGATTGGTAATTTATTATATGACTTTATTACCTTGTTAAAGCATGAATGGGTTAAGTATGCATGAATTAAGTGACCTATGGTTTGGAAATGATAAGGTTGGCATGATCTTGGTATGATTTATGAATGGGGAATTGGTGGAAAACATTGGCATGAGTTTGATATGTGTGATAATACATACTTGGTTGTTGGAACATTTTCGTATTTGGTTAGGGCGTAATTCCATGAGTCTCTAGGTGAGACCTCATGGTGGTACCTCAGTTGGCCGAGACTTAATTCCATGACTCCTATTAGTGGGAGTTCATAGTGGTGCCCCATCTATATAATTTAGTAAGGATTCAAGATAAGGTTGCATCTTGACACTCTAAGGAGTCAGTTAGTCTCACATAGAGCGAACTGACTCTTGTGGTGAGAGTAGCAGAGGCCCAAAACCCATTAAGGACTAACCTTGTGTGTGGACGTTGAGACATTGTAACACTTAGCTCGGGAGAGCAGCTCGGTAGAGTAGGGAAGTCCACCACAAGTGCAAGCATCCATTGAATCTGACTAATTATATGTATCTGGATGAGTCGTGTCTCCCTCTTAGTGTATTGTTTGGAAGGTCATAACATGATTAGATGTTGTATGTACATTTGACTGTAAAAGTGTATATGATTGTATGATAAATCCTTTTTCGCTCTATTATATGTATTTGGATGAGTCGTGTCTCCAATCTTAGTGTATTGTTTGGAAGGTCATAACATGATTGGATATTGTATGTACATTTGACTGTGAAAGTGTATATGTTTGTATGATAAATCCTTTTTCACTCTAGCTTACCCTTTTTGTTTGGTGTATGTTCTGTGGTGTGGTTTTTCTCTCTTTGTGATGATCACCAATTTATTGATGTGAGCATATGCGAGAAATAGTCGTGGTCAACAGGGAGATGGAGTTGCATAGCTTACTTGGGCAGGATTCTGCTGTTTGGGCTTTCTCATAGGACTTAGGCCCATGTACTGTTTTGTTCTTTAGTACTATGTTGACTTTTGTCAAGTTCTTGTAATTTTGTTTGATATTGGTATCTTCGTGTGTCTTGATTTCTCTCTAAGTATTTTTGGGATATTAGAGTAGTAGTTATACTCCAGGACCACGATATTATATTATTTTGTATGACATTTCTTTTAATTAGCATCATTAATTAAATGGAGAGTTACATGTTGGTCTTCAATTATGAGAACCAGGGGTTCTAGGTAGTCTCACAGTGTAGGGAGAGGGAGGAGAAAAACTTTGTATGGAGTGTGGACCATGCGAGGAAAGAATGAGGGAAGAACTCTTTTCAAAAATAATTGGGGTAATCAATGTAAGATAGTAGGATCTTTCGATAATTATTTTGTCATGTCATCGAACTTAGAAAATAATAAAACACCTAATTTTAAGTCTACTTTAAGTAAGCCTAAATTCTTAATCAAGTGACTTATGTTGGAATAAAAAATTAAAATTCAATTGTTTATCAATTTAATCATAGATCTTAGTTTGCTTAATTCTCTAACCAATAGTTAAACCATTGACCTAAAAGTCAAATTCTTAAAACTGTTGAGATGAATTCCGTAAAAATAGGATATTGCATATCTCAGCAACCATCGTCACAGTATCTTCATCACTATTTACGTCATCAATGTCAATATCTTACATTTATTTAAATGTATTTGTTATCATCGTACCATGAAAATAATTGATTGAACATCAACATATTCACTGTATTATCTAATGAAATGGAACCAGATTATTCTCGGACACGCCAATATAATTCACCATCCACTTTAAAATGACAAATTTGGAAAGCCAGTTCGTAAAATTCGTTGCTCGTAATTCCAAAACATTTCCATTTATTGTACTTCCAGTGTACATGCTGTCTACGGTCATTTAAACTCATTACCGATTTAACCTAAATCAACAAGAATTTGAACAACTTACAAAGTTGGTGTTGCACTTGTCCGAACAGGCCAATATAAATCATTCTTCACCTTTAAAATGTCAAATCATTTTCAAAGGCAGATTGTTAAAAATTCATGCTGGTATTAATCCAAAACGTGCCCTACCGAACAAGCGAATATAAATCATTCTTCACCTTTAAAATGTCAAATCATTTTTAAAGGCACATTGTTAAAAATTCATGCTGGTAGTAATCCCAAAACATGACCCAGGACAATGTCCTCTTTATTTTATTTTCGGTGTACACGATGTGATAATTTAGCCTCATTATGAAAATCAGATCAAAACCAAAATCTGAACCTAAGTCACTACCAATAATAACCTAATTGAACATGATGGTGTTCAATTTTGAGCTCCCACCAACGCCATGTGCTCTATAAGGTCCAACACGCGGTTGCTGCACAAAAACCATTCCAAAAACATCAATTCAAGGTACGCATAAACTATACTTCTAAAAATCAACCAATGAATCAATGCTATTCAGTCTACATATCCAAAATGCAAGCATACCTGTAACCCCATTCGTTGTCATACCATGAAACCAGCTTAACAAAGGAAGAACTAAGTGCAATGCCAGCCTTAGCATCAAAGATACTTGACCTGAGCAAGGGAATTAATTTTGAATTGCATAAGCCTTTTTAATAACAAATATATATCCAAGAGAAGCAGAGAAAGAAATGAAGGATTGAAGGTTCAATTTTTCTTTTGTGCAAAATCTATAATTGCCCAAAACCAAACAGGGATCTCATCTTCTATGGTCTCACTTTCCAACCAGAAAAGTTAAAAAATAACGTTCTGCTTTGAAGATAACAGCATAACACAATGCACCTTGAATCACCAACGAAGTCATTAGAGACAACATCCTCTTCTGTGTACCCAAGGATTCCTTTCAGTGGTCCCTCGGAGGCATACCTTCATATTTTTAAGTAGGTAAGTTATAAAAATCAACCAAAGGTTTGTACAAAACAGTAAATGGCATAAAAGCTGGAGAAAAAAAAGCAAGAGACATACTTTATTGCTGATTTAACATCTTCATACGAAGCATTCTTTTTAAGCCGGCAAGTCAAGTCCACCACAGAAACATTGGGAGTCGGAACACGGAATGCCATCCCAGTGAGTTTTCCATTTAACTCAGGAAGCACTTTCCCAACAGCCTGTGATTTCATAAAACAAACCCATATTTACATACCTATACCGAAATAGTAAACTTAAAATTAGCGTCCATCCATCTCTTACCTTCGCAGCACCAGTTGAACTTGGAATTATATTTTGGCTTGCCCCTCTTCCCCCTCGCCAATCCTTCATAGAAGGGCCATCTACAGTCTTCTGTGTTGCTGGGTAAGAAAGAATTGGATGTTAACGATGCTACTTGTGAACATATAAAGAAACGAATTGACCACAAGAAAAGGAAACTACAGGCTGCAATTAGCAAGTTTGCAAAGATACCTGTGGTTGCATGTACAGTTGTCATTAAACCTTCAACTATTCCAAACTCTTCATGAACCACCTGATGAATAATTTAAGTTACATACTTATATGCAAGTTACCAATGGGACAGATGAAGGATAACAGAAATTGTTTTTATATTGACTAAATTGTTTCTAACACTGCCCTGATATCAATGTTACAGATATCAGATAACAGAAAATATCAGACTCCAAAAATCCTTTATCATATTATAACGGAAGCCATATCGGTTATGGGAAAAGGATTGCAATCAAAAGAAATATAATATAAACATATAGACAATTTTAAAATAACAAATACTGAAATATAAATAGTAATGAAAAAATAAAGAACAATCATAACTAATAATAATATTGTCTAAAAATTCAAATAACAATAACGTGAAATCAAAGCACTACAAATTTCATGTTCAAAACTTACACAAACAACAAAACACAAAATAAATGTCTTAAATTTCTAATTATCTCACTCTTCTTCAATCCCAACATAATTCTCTTCAATATTATCTAATAGGGCATATCCATCCTCTTTTCCCCTCTAAGAAACTCTTGTCAAAGTTAAGTAACTTTTCAAACTCAATATCAAGGATATCATGCAATTCATTCTCAGCCCCAATCTCAATCTTCCCTTCATCCCTCTTTGTTAGGGTTGAAGTAGCACCTAAACCTTTCAGAAAAGCACGGGGAGATCCAATAATAATACCACCACTTCATGGTTGCTTACTTTTATTGGTTGCTTGTCTCTTTGTATACACTATTAGTTCTTCAACACCTGAAGCTTCATAAAATTGTTGCTCAATTACGAGTGGGATCATCATAAAAACCAACTCATTTCCCCCTTCTTCATTATCATCATCCATGTGTCCCACACTAACCAGTCATTACACTCATCAATTTTATTCAATAGAATAGATTAGGGCCTTTTTCATTCCTCATATTATATCTTTCTTTTTCAAATGAATCTACGTTATGAATAAATAAGTTAAATATAAATTAATTTCTTTGTACACTCTACAAAAAAATAATAATGAATTGTGTCATATCATGAACAATAATTATTACTTGCTCAATTACACTCTAGTTGCGCTCACATCCCAATGAACTACATGTCAAACTTAAAATCTTGATTGTTAGCTTTTGTAAGTTGGGAGTTGTGTGCCTATAATTCTTTCACCATTAAGCTACAAAAGCAAAGAAAATCACTTATAATGTAACCATTATATCTTGACACAATTTCGAAATTCTTTGGCGAAGTCATCACCGAAGAGTCCACTTCCACTCTTATGAAGAGGCAACTTAGTTAAATTTTTTTGTTGCACATCTTTACTTGGCACCAACCTCTTGATGCAAGAATACAATCCATTTGTAATTTCCAAATCATATTCGATTTCTGGCTTGGAATAATAGAACTCTAGGTTCCGAAAGTGACTATTTGCATGCAAGAATACATCCTTCCATTTACTTTAATTGTTACTGAGTGACTTCTTTATTGTTTCCTTGGCCTTCTCCATTGCTTCGTATATATAGCTCATAGCTGCTTTTCTTTCCCCATACAACAAATGAAGTACATGAACAAGAGGAGCCACAACTTTGAGAGTAAATACAACATGATTCCAAAATAAAGGTATAAGAACAATTTTTGTAGCTTTCCTCCCCTTATCTTCTTCAGAGAGCTTGTTCTTGGTTCATTCATTTGAATGACCTTTCAACAACTTTTCAATGTAGTTAACCTCCTTGTTGAAAACTAAAACTTGAATTTCATAAGTAGAAGTAGGTATATTAGGTCCATTAGCACCTATAGCATCAATCATATCTTGAAAACTTTTTAATCTCACAAGGTTTAAATGACAAGCCTGGTTAGTACCAAAATCAAGCAATATATTGATGAATTGATTACCTCAAGTTTTTCTTTTTTTCTCCTCTATTACAACAATTGGATTCCTACAAAACAAACACATTGGTCCTTTTTTCCACCACTATTTCTCCCTTTATCATTACATGCAGTGAAAATTTCAACTTCATGTTCACTCTCATTATATCATTAGATGAACTATATCTAGCATGGTAGTCAAAATCACAATCCAAAATGTATGATCATACAAGGCTACGATCTTTTTCCTCTCTAATCTTGATTCACTTAAAACCGCAATCTTCAAAGATTGAGTTGGATTGTCGTTGTAAATTGCATTTTGTGTGGAAGTGGCAATTCTCGCGATACAGCCCCTCCTAGCAACAAGGGAGAGGCCGACAGAGCTCACGGTGATGCTTCTCTTGCAACCTCGTGATGCAATCCCTCCACATGGTGAGGAAGAATAAGTGGACAGACCTCCCGGCAACAGCGCCTCTCTCGAAAACAACTCTATCATGGGCAACTCAGCGGTGACTCTCGCGACATCCACGTACCTCAACGTTGGCCTCTCTATGAGTCTCTTCGTTGATGGGTGGTGGATGACAACTCTAGGGTTTTTGTAATGGGTTGGAATTGTTTTCTAACCTAAAAAGTTTAGTCCATTTAGTTTAAGCCCAATTATTAAAATTGTTACTGCACCCAAAAAGTAAAAAAAAAAATGTCTCTAAACAGTTAAAACTGCCACCACTGATAAAACAAAAGAGTTACTCCCTCTCTTCTATAATTGAGAAAAACTGCCACAACGTAACTCCCTTTCTTCCCACACAAGTGAAACCCACCCATACCTACTCCATGGATGAAAATAAGTGTCGCTCTCCCTTCATTTGATGTGTATTCAAACAGCCGCTCTTCCATATCCACAATACAAAATTTTCACTCTTTTTTAAGCTATTTAATGATGTACTATTTTATTTCATATATTATGAAGTTCAGTTGTGAATTTTGGGTGTCATATAATGATTTTGTGTGAATACAAATTTCATAAAGTTTGTAGGATCTTACCAATTTTGAGTCGCATCTTCTGATTTATGATTTATATTTCCCTTTCCGGTCTTGAGTAAGATATTGATTTTGACTACCTTGATGATACTAGGACTGACGAAGAACCTGACTATTTTTTCTCTATATAATTTCTAAAGTTCTTCTCTCATTTTTTGGAGTCTTGGGGCAAGCAGTAGCAACGATGACCTTCTTTGCCATTAGATGTTATTTTTCTCTAGTAATTCCTCCTTTCATAACACTCCCACAATAATTACAAAAATTTGTACTGAAGTTTGACTCATCCATCAAGTGACAATGTTTCCAACCAGGATCATTTCTATGGGATGGTTTTGAACTATCATGGTCATTGGCCATTATTGTTGTTGGAAAATAGATATATTTTTTAAATAATAATTATAGAGGAAAGTTGTACACCACATTATATCTAACAAGATACCATGTTTCTATCAACTAGTTGAATAACTTATAGATTCAGATAGATCAACAATAACTACTAGATTCAGATAGATCAACAATAACTTCAATTAAAGATATTTAATTAAAGGGGGAACATTGCAGCATTAGTTGAAGAATACTGCATGTCTTGGGACACAACCTAAAAAGTTAATTTCAGCCCCCGATGAACCACTATATAGATTCCAATATATATGTATCAACTCCATCAAGTTCAAAGAAATTGTAGAAGACTGGATCTATTTCAGTAGAAAATATATAATTAAAGCCAACAGGACAGTATAAGTTGAACATATAAAAGTACATGGCTAAAAGACTGGATCTATTTCAGCAGAAAATATCCACACACACCCACACCCAAAAGGATATGTCACAGAATAACTTAGGTATCTTTTAAGGAAGAGGAGAGCTTCCATTAAACCTTAAGTTTAACATTGCCAAACTACATACAAAAACATTCTCATTACAAAGAATACTTCAGTTCAATAAAGTTTGGCAATGCATGAGCAATCACACCTTGGCAAGAGGAGCAAGACAATTTGTTGTACAACTTGCATTAGAAACAATGTCCATTTCTGGTTGGTATGTCTTCTCATTCACTCCTACCACAAACATTGGAGCATCAGCAGATGGAGCTGATATTATTACTTTCTTGGCACCAGCCTACAGAGTAAAAAGATAAAGCTCATTTGATGCTGGAGGGTAAGACAAAGAAAAGAATGAAAGAAACAGAAGACTTAATACACAAGTACTTGAGTACCTTCAAATGTGATGAAGCTTTTTCCACAGTTGTGAAAACTCCAGATGACTCTATGACATAATCAGCACCAAAATCACTCCATTGGATCTCTGCAGGATCTCTGAAATACAGAAAAAAAAATTGTGCAAACCATTAACGCGTTTATAACATTCACTTTAATTATCAGATATCAACTCATGATACCTTTTGCTCACAACTTTAACCTGCTTTCCATTAATTTCCAAAGTAGAGTCATCCAAAATTTTAATGGTCCCCTTGAATGGACCATGAGTAGAATCATATTTAAACATGTAAGCCTACAAGAAAAAGATCCAATGATAAAGAAAAAATGTGAGGATGAAATAATAAAAAAGAGATTAAACCAAACACAAATCATAAACCAAGCATCAACAATAAATCCACAAAAAAAGTCAAATGCAACAGTACATTAATTGAAAAAAATTACACGCAAAAACAAATAAATAAAACAAAAGATGAATTTATTGAAAAAAGTGGAATACAGGCGTGCAACAATACACTCACCAATTTCTCAATTGTAGACCATCTATTGTCATTGTATGTACTAAGCATGAGTATCTACTACAGTATAATTACTACCGTTAATCCAGAAAAGTGCTGGCGCAAATATTTTGTTGCCAACAACTGTCATTTCCTACTTCTCACAAGATTTTGTAATGTTTAACACAATCTCTATGCTTCCTTATATTTAAAGGAGTTTTGATACATTATTGCAAGAAATTGGGGGTTGAACATACAGATAAAGTCCTCTTATTTCGGACCAAAACAAGAAAGCTTCCTTAATTTCCGGTTCCATTTGGAATGATTCGTTTAGAACAAAAGTAAATGAGGAAATACTATGATAGAGACTGAGTTTTTATTTTTTCATTTTTTTTTTCTGAGATATGTTTTCAAACAGATCACAGATTGGATTCTCTTAAGATTAGACAAGGCTTCATGATAAAATAATAAAATAATCTAAATAAATATCAACATATGTAAAATAACAAAAGGCAAGCAAACAACATGGATCATAGTTGAAGAACATCCCAATTGAATCAATATAACAGATAAAAAACAAATTATATCACTAAATATGGGTAAAATAGAGCATCCAAGATCAGAGCATTATACTGACAAGTTTGGTTCAGATTATTTTAAAGAAAAGTAATCGTTTGTCTCTATAAGCTTCTCGTGGGAGTAGTATCTCTTAATTCTAATCTTCACCAAACACGCTATAATATAAATCTAATTCTTAAACGTACTGGCTACACGACAAAAACAAAAGAGCTTTCAGATAGATGTATGTATCACCATATACATAAATAAATAAAAGCATACAAAAGAAAATACATATCAAATATAGTCTCTAGGTCTATAACCAGTATAACAGTACATACCATATATTTTGCATCAACAAATGGATCATTAATTGCAACAACATCAATATCATCTCGTGAAGTAGCTACACGTAGCACCAACCTTCCAATTCTACCAAAACCTGCACATTTCAGCATAAGTACACGTATGTAATCTAAAAACAAAAAGAAAAACTCCATGTGTTATACATAATAAAACAAAGCTTTCATCTTCTACATAACTACATTTTAGATAACACATTTTAACAACAGTTCTTTCAGGCTCCAGCAACTGATATGCATGTTCCTAAAAGACCAAAACTAAAAAATATAGAAAAACCAATAGTCTTATATTTTTTTTTTTCATTCATAACTTGGTAACTTAATAGTTGAGAAATATGCCTCAACATTATGCACAGATCCACCAATAAAATGAGGATTCACAAAAAATGCAATTTGAAATCATTCGGGTTAAAGCATACAGAATCCAGTAAATATTATGCCAAATTTGATTATCTTCATCAAACATTGCCTATTTCATCTAAAGCAATTAGACAGTTGAAGGAATGTCTTTTATGAAAGCATCTGCATACGTCACACTCAGTTACTCTGTATGAAAATGTAGAACAATTCTTATGAGCTATTCTAAATAAAACCATGATAAAACGAAAAGAAGGTAGTAAGGCAAATCTTAAAATAATTCATCATCTATGATGAATTTTGTATTCAATGAAAAATTGAAAGTACATAATAAAATTAAATGCGGCAAGTAGATACAAGAGACAGCAAATGGAAATCTCGTAACAAGAAAGTTACCATTTATTCCAACTCTAGTCTTCCCAGTGCTCCTTGATTCTAAACAAGCCAAACCAACCACAAGTAAAAATCAAGAAATTGCATGCAAATCGCACTAATATAGAATACAATGGTGGTATTATTCGTACGCTGGGTGGGGAGAGGGATTTCTGTAGCTGTGGATTTAATAGGCTGGATCCCCCGAGCATTGTAGTTTCTGTGCAAACACCAATAAATCAGAACAACAAATAATAAAACCACCAACTATTGAAGGAACCGAAATATGAAAGAATTTAGGAGCTCAAGGTAAAAAGGTTTGAGCAACTCAACTGTAAGACGAATGAGTCACATTGAATCGAATTACCAAACATGCTACTCTGTAATCCCGTAGATTTTACATTACAACTCGAGGCGTTGCTAAATACCTGAATCGTACAACATATATACAGATATATTAGTAAAATGGTACATCCAAACAAAAAAACATCAATACAATAACAATCAAACGTAAGAAAATTAAGCATGTAAACCATGAGAAAGAAACTTTTCTCAACCATCAAAGATTGTCAATCGGAAAATTTTCCTTAAAGTTCCTCACAGATTATTTTCTTATGAAAACGCTACAGCATATTCACACGTACCTCGTTTCCTGAGCAGGAAATGGAAAACAGGTTCCAACCAAAACCAAACTTTCAAAGCTAAATAAACATAACTACAATAAATACAAAGAAATAAATAAACAAATAAAAAATCGAAAGCCCGAGGCATATTAAATTGCAGCATCATTGTAAACATTAATATTATAAAAAATTTCCGCAGTTTGCCATCACGACAACCAAAAAAACTTAGACGTTACAGCTGAAATGTCAAAAGCCGATCTTAAAAAACCTCAAACACTTTAAATTTTCCACTTGATTTTTCACGTAAACGCAAGAAAAAAAAACGAACATGAAAAAAACTTAAAAACTTTAACCAATCAATAAAAAATAAAATAAAAATGTTGATTCTCTGAACAACCAAATAAAGCTCAACTGATTACAAAACCAAGACCATAATCTGTAGACCAACCAAACAAACAACACCGCATCAACCAAAAAGCATCACATCACAGTCCATTCGGTTCGGTTCAGTTACAGTATTGTGTTACACTTTACAAACAAATGCAGGAAAAAGTGAACAATGAAAGCGAAAATCGAAAAACAGAGAGAGAATCGGCGACGTGGGAAGAGACCTTGGAACGATCGCAGGATGAAGGTGCGAGAAACGCGGATCTGAGCAAATGCGAAGCGGCCATTGAAGAAGGCGAAGAGAGCAAAAACCAAACCCTAGAAAATGGAAGAGTGATTTCTGCACCAAGCAAAGGACAATAAGAATGACGAAGAATGCGAATGTGGCACTGTTTTCCTCGTTTTCTTTTTATTTTATTCGCACCACCTAGCGGAGCTTCTTATGGAACGCTGCCAACAACTCTTTCAACGTTACTGTATCACGCCCTTTCCTAAAAAGGTGCGAGTGATCACGTGCGGGAGAGTCTACAACTAAGGAGAGGGAAAGATACGGAAAAATAAAACAAAATAAAACAATTCGCAAATAATCTTCTCATTAGGCTCTATCAACTAAAAGTATAGCTTAAATTACTCTATGGTCTCTTTATTTGTCTAAGTAATATAATTTGGTTCTCAAATTTTTTGGTTGTTTCAATTTAGTTTTTATTTTTTTTAAATGATTTAATTTAGTCATTGTTAGTTTGACTAGATAGTGTTAAAGTCAATGTCACGTGTTAATTTCTGGTTTTTGAAGTTTTTTTGAAATTTTTTAATTTTTTACAGGTGTTACTTCACAATTATGTCACGTGTCAAAATGACTCAATTTGGTCCCTATATTTGTTTTTAGTGTTTCAATTTAGTCTCAATTTTTGTAAAAATCAAGCAATATTATCCCTCCTTAAATTGACACTCAATTTACTTGTTACAAATTTATGTTGATATTCTTACTGAAATTAACATTTTTATTAAATATTCCTATAAATATTTTAAATTAACTTCAAATTCTATACAAAACATTAGACTTTGGTTTTGTTTTGAACTTGAAATTTAGTTCCTAAACTTATGTATGACAAGTTATTTGATTTTTAATCTTCACTAATTTGTATAATATGTTACACTTGATGTTTTTATATATGATGACAAAATTGTTAATTTTTGAAATTAAGTTTGGGGTTTAACTTTGTTTAATAATAAAACTAAAAAAAATGTTTAAAAATATTTCCACAAATATTTAATAAAAATGTCAATTTTATTAAGAATATCATCATAAGATTTATAAATAAATTAAATTGTGTGTCAATTTAATGAGGGACAATATTGCTTCATTTTTACAAAAATTGGGACTAAATTGAAACTAAAAACAAATGTAGGGACCAAATTGAGTCATTTTAACATGTGGCACAATTGTGAAGTAACACGTGTAAAAAATTAGAAAAATTCAAAAAAAAATTCAAAAAAACCAGAAATTGACACGTGACGTTGACTTTAACATCGTGTGGTCAAAATTAATGGCAAAGACCAAATTGAATCATTTTTAAGAAAATGGGGACCAAATTAAGACAACGAAAAACTTGAAAACCAAACTAATATTACTTGACAAATAAAGGGACCAAAAGAATAATTTAACCAAAATTATATTAATTATTCATGATATTTTTTTCGATCGATTCTCTTTAGTTATAACTAATTTAAAACCGATGATTACACACGGTCATTATTTTGCTTTTCATTTTTTATTAAAAGAGTTAATGTATTTTTTTTATACACAATTTATGTTCAAATTTGTAATTAGGAATACATGTAGATATAAAAAAAATTTTAAAAGATAAAATTAAATATATTATTAAATTTTTTTAAACTATAAAAATTAAGATTAAAAAATAATATTTGGATATTAATTTATTTGTGTTAAATTATAAAATTAATATAATAAAAGATTAGTTGTGTAATTATATAATTAAAATTTCGAATTAAGCATTTTAATTAAATATTATATTAAATAAAATACTTTAACTTGTATTTTGTTATTTGTAAGGTCCACTTTATTTCTGACCGTAATGTTTAAGGGCCTACTCTAATCTGTTGGGCCTAAGACCGGTCCAGAGGTGCCTAAAACCCCACTTCCAACCCTAAACTATAAGGCCCATTAAATTTGGCTTATTATTTTCTGCCCTAAAGTAAAGGGGGTGTTCCTTGTAATTGGGCCTAGGGTGGGCCCAATTGATAAAATCGGTTTCAGGTAGCCCTAACTCACACTTCCCACTCTGGCAGAAAACTCAGCAGCCGTCAACTCTCCTTTCCTGGACAGAACGCTCTGCTAGGGTTCGTCCTAAGGTCCACTTTGAGCTAACTTCAAACCCAGTTCCTACTCCGCGTAAGTACCTCTTCCTAGCTCGTATGTCTTCCATTGTTTTCCTCGACATTTTTCCAGTTAGGACTCCGTAATAATCCACCTTTGGTTCTGTTCTCTGCTATTTTTAGCTCTCTAGTTCATACTTAGAGCTACAGTGCTCGTAGCCGTGCCGTCGAGGTCTCCGCTAACTTCTTCCAGGTAGGGAAGCTCTAGCTCACTCTTGTATTTCGTCTCTATCTTGTTATGGAACTGTTGTGTTGAGGTCATGTGGCTGGTGTGATGTTGTTATAATTGTGAATGCATGAATATCCGTGGTTTGGACTAATGTGGGTAACTGTTGTAGGGAAACTGTGGCGAGACCTGCTAATCTCGCCCAAGCGAGCCAGTCTCGCCTAGGCGAGATGAACAGGGACTCGCCCAAACCCTATTGTGCGAAAGGTCGCCCAGGCGACCCACTCAAATTTTTTGAGCGAGCGAACACCTCGCCCAGGCGAGAGGGGTCTCGCCTAAGCGAGATCCCGTGATGTTCTCTGGATGCTTCCTCAAGCCCTCGCCTAGGCGAAGGGGGCTCGCCTGAGCGAGCACGTCTCGCCTGAGCGAGACCCTTCAGCCTTAGCGAGGGACTGGGCGAGGCAGTACGCTATTTGGGTGTTTATTCATTCTTGGATGGTTGGTATTGGTTTGGGTATGAATGTTATGATGAGAAACCTGTATATAATGGAGTATTATGTATGCTTGGCATGAATCATGAATTGTAGATGATGGGTCTGGTATGAAAGTTGGCATACGAACTAAATGAGTTGGTTATTGTTAGTGGCACGAAAATGTGATGAGTTGAGATCCTATGAGCATGGATGGTTTATGATGAGTTGAAATGGGTTGGGCTTGGAACATGAAAGGCTTTGGCTTTAAAGGTTGGTACGATTAATGTATATCTATGCATGGTGAATATTCTTTAGTTGTGTGAATATGGTTGGTATGTGTTAGTGCATAATTCCTTGGAGTCTCTAGGTGAGACTTTCAGGGTTGCGCTTCAGTGGTCGGGACGTAATTCCATGGCCCCTGTTAGTGGATGTCCATGGGTGTGCCCTATCTGTATAACTAGGTAAGGATTCAAGGTAAGGTTGCATCCTGACACTCTAAGGGGTCAGTTAGTCTCACCTAGAGTGGACTGACTCTTGTGGTGAGAGTAGAAGGAGGCCCGAGATTCATTAAGGGCTAACCTTGTGGTGAAGGAATATTGATTCATTATAACACTTATAACACATAGCTCGGGGGTGAGCAACTCGGGGGTGAGCAGAGGTATCCACCACAAGTGTAAGCATCTGCTAAATCCGACCAAGTTATATATATATATATATATATATATATATATATATATATATATATATATATCCGGATGAGTCGAGTCGAGTCGTAGTGTATTGTTTGGAAGGTCGTAACATGCTTGTGTGATGTATGTATGCTGGACTGTGAAATGTATCTGAATCCATTGATGAAACGATTTTATGCTTTAGCTTACCCTACTTTTGTTGTTGTGTGTTCTGCTGTGTGGTACTCTCTTTTGCGATGATCATCAACTTGTTGGTGTGAGCAGAGACGAGGAACATCCGTGGACAACAGGGAGATGGTAATTCCGCTGCATAGTCCGCATGGATTGGACTTTAGTTTCTGTTGGGCTTTTCATTAGGGCTATGGCCCATGTATTCGTTGTTCTCGGATTTATATACTTTTAGTCAAACCGTTATCCTGTAATCTTTTGGCATCATGGTGTGCCTAGTTTGTATGGGTTGGGTTAAGGACCCCAAGATTGCTATATAGTATCATTTGTGTGTGGTGTTTCTTTAATTACGTTTATTAATTAAATGGGACATTACATTTATGGTATCAGAGCAGTCATTTTTTAGGTTTGTGGACTTAGATGTCCGCTTAACTTTCTCTGTGTCTTCTGAGTGTTCCTAGTTAAATTCTTGCCTTTATTAACCTAACCAAGTGATTTTTTGTGTGCCAGTGATCCATGGCACCTCCTCGTAGGACTTCGCAATCATCTCAGTGTGACGTACCTGATATCGCCAAGGCAATCGAGGCGATGGTAGCTGCTATGATGCAGCAGAGCACGGCGATGATGCAACAACACGAAGCATCCATGCAGCGACAGGTAACATCGCTTGAGCAACAACAGCTTGTGATGCAGTAGATGGAGGTTGCTAGGGCAACTGTTGAGGATGCCCATCGGCAGCACATGGAGGCACTCCGCCAACTAGAGGAGAACAAGGCGACTGCCCCTGTGTTTGGCCTAGAGCCACGACCACCAGTCAGGGTGTGGAGTTTGAAAGACTTCCTGAAACACCATCTCGTGAAGTTCAACGGGAAGACTAGCCTAGATGCAGCCAATCAGTGGTTGAAGGATCTGGAGAGAATCTTCGATGCAAAGATGTGCCCAGTAGATAACAGGTTGGCCTTTGTCGTCTACATGCTGACCGGGGAAGCTAAACATTGGTGGATGAGCATGAAGTCCATCATGGAGGAGAGAGAAAAACTTGTGACTTGGGAGGCCTTCCGGGGAAAGTTCCTCTCAGAGTATTTCCCTGACAGCGTCAGATACGCCAAGGAGGTGGAATTCCTCCAGCTCACACAGGGAGGAAAGTCAGTAGCTGATTATGCTGAGAAGTTCAAGCATCTCAGCCGTTTCTACACCTTGCCACTCGATGAGGAGTGAAGATGTCGCAAGTTCGAGAATGGACTCCGCGACGATAGTCGCTTGATGGTAGCACCCTTGTCCATCAAGGATTTTTCCGCTCTGGTGGAGAAGGCCAGGGTAATGGAGAAGATGAAGAACGAAGTGGAGAGTCAGAGGCCTCAGCCACCTCAAAGGATCGGTGGACCATCTGGGTCCAGGCCTAGACATGAGGAGCGAAGGAGACCGTATGATAGACCCCACCATCAGCCTCAAGGGTCTAGGAGCTTTTCTCTTCAGCAGAGTCGAGTTCAGTGTTATATATGTGGAGGACCCCACCTGAGGAGTGCTTGTCCACGTATGGAGGGTTACCGTAGGTGCAACAACTGTGGCAAAGAAGGCCACTTTGGGAAGGACTGTCCCAACCTTGCCAGGGCAGCAACACGCCCTCCAGTTTAGAGTCCCCATCAGCATCAGAGGAGGGATAGAGGCAACAGGCCTCAAGCGACTGGCAGAGTGTATGCTATGTCAGGAGCTGAGGCATCAGGCTCAAGTAACTTGGTTATGGGTAGTTACATGATAACTGGTACTTCTTGCTGTGTGTGGACTTGTGGTATCAGAGCGGTCGTTCCTTAGAGTTTGTGGACTTGTGTGCTTGCTTCATTTATGTTGTGTCTTCCTAGTGTTGTTAGCTAAGTTCCTCGTCTAATCAAGTTTGATTAATGGTTTTCCTGTGTGCCTAGTGATTTGGCACCCCCTCGTGTGAATCCTCAACCCTCTCCAAGTGAGGCACCAGATATCGCAAAGGCGATAGAGGCCATGGTGGTAGCCCTAATCCAGCAAGGCAACACTATGATGCAGCAACATGAGGCTTCCATGCAGCGTCAAGAAGCATCTATGGAGCAACAATAATTGGTTATGCAACAAATGGAGGTTGCAAGGTTGGCTTCTGAGGCTGCTTAGAGGTAACACATGGAGGCCCTCCGGCAGTTGGAGGAGAGCAGGACTACTACCCCTGTATACGACCCTAAACCACAAGCTCCCCACCGAGAATGGAGCTTGGAGGATTTTTTGAAGCATCACCCAGCCAAGTTCAATGGCAAAACCAGTCTTGATGTTGTCGATTAGTGGCTGGAGGACATGAAGAGAATCTTTGATGCCAAGATATGTCTTGAGGAGAGCAGGTTTGCCTTCGTAGTGTACATGCTCATCGAAGAAGCAGAACACTAGTGGGCCAGCATGAAGTCTATTATGGAAGAAAAAGAGGAGCCAATCACATAGGAAGCTTTTAGGAGGAAGTTCCTCTTTGAGTACTCCCCTGATAGCGTGAGATACGCTAAAGAGGTGGAGTTCCTCCAACTAACCTTGGGCGCTTCTACACCATGTCCTTAGATGAAGAATGGAGGTGCAAGAAGTTTGAGAACGACCTTCGAGGATATATTCATCTGATGGTGGCCCCACTATCCATCAAGAATTTTGCAGTCTTGGTGGAGAAGGCTAGGGTCATGGAAAGGATGAAGGTGGATGTAGAAGCTCAACACTCCCAGCAGTAGAGAGTTGGTGGACCATCTGGGTCCAAGTCTAGACATGAAGAGAGAAGGAAACCATATGCTAGGCCTCTCCACCAGTCTCAAGGGTCTAGAGGTTTTTCTTCTCAAAAGATTAGGGTTTAGTGCTACAAGTGTGGAGGATCGCACATGTGGAGTGTCTGCCCTCAACTAGTAGGCTTCAAGAGATGCAACAATTGTGGCAAGGAAGGCCACTTCGATAAGGATGGCCCCACTATTGGGAGGGTAGAGGCACAGACCCCAGTTCAAACTTCGACACATAACCAGTAAAGGAGAGGAGGCAACATTCCTTAGGCAACAGACAGAGTATATGCTATGGCCGAAGCAGAGGCGATTGGTTCAGGTAACCTTGTTATGGGTTGTTGTGTCATAGCTGGGAAGAACTGTTGTGTGTTGTATGATTCTGGAGTTACAAACTCTTTTGTGTCAGAAACTTGTGTGAAAAAGTAGGGTATGCTAGTTTGTGAGCTGCAATATGACCTTGTGGTATCTACTCCCGCGTTGGGTTTGGTTAGGACGTCATCTTTGTGTGTTAGGTGTCTAGTGGAGGTAGATGGACGCATATTCAAAGTAAACCTAATATGCCTACCTCTACAAGATTTAGAAGTGATCTTGGAGATGGATTGACTCTCTGCCAATCACGTTCTTATAGATTGCTGGGAGAAAATGTTGTTGTTCTCCAACTTAGAGGAGCATGAGTTGTTGTCTTCTCAAGGGGTTATGAAGGAGATTCAAGGCGGCGCACAGTGTTTCATTATCTTCACACATCTAGAGGTGGAGAAAAAGGAAAGGACGTCGAGTATACTAGTGGTGCACGAGTTTGAGGATGTGTTTCCGGAGAAAATACCAAGGTTGCCTCTAAGTAGGGAAGTGAGTTCTCTATTGATCTAGTACTAGGAATCAATCCAATATCAATGGCCCCTTACCGCATGGCTCGGGCGGAGTTGGTAGAACTTAAGAAATAGATAAAGGAGTTTTGGGGAAATAGTTTATACGACCCAATACTTCGCCATGGGGAGCACCACTGTTGTTGGTGAAGAAGAAGGATGTGAGCTCATGCCTATGTGTGGACTACAGACAGTTGAACAAAATTACCATCAAGAATAAATACATCCTTCCGAGGATAGATGATCTGATGGATCAGTTGCATGGGGCATTGGTGTTTTCCAAGATTGATTTACGGTTGGGATATCACCAAATCTTGGTGAAGGCGGAAGATGTCCAAAAGACAGCCTTTAGATCCAGATATAGGCACTACGAGTACGTGGTTATGCCTTTTGGTGTGACCAATGCTCTAGTTTTATTTATGGACTACATGAACAGGATCTTCAGGTCATTCTTAGATAAGTTTGTCATAATCTTCATACACGATATACTCATCTATTCCAAGACTCAAGAGGAACACGCCGAGAACTTGAGGTTAGTGCGTGGTATTTTGAGGGAGAACTAGTTGTATGCTAAGTTGCCCAAGTGAGAATTCTGAATGGGAGAAGTACAATTCTTGGGACATGTGATATCTGTACAGGGCATTGTTGTGGATCCAACAAAGGTGGAAGCAGTGATAAATTGTGAAAGTCCCAATTCAGTAACATAAATCAAGAGCTTAGTGGGTTTAGCTGGCTACTACATGAGATTCATAGAAGGATTCTCTAAAATAGTGGCGCCTCTAACACAACTTACCAGGAAGGACCAACCTTTTGCTGGGACAGATAAGTGTGAGGAAAGCTTTCGAGAGCTTAAGCAAAGGTTGACGAGTGCTTTAGTGTTGGTGGCCCTTGATGTTGTTAAACCCTTTGAGGTTTATTGTGATGCCTCTCATCAGGGTCTCGGCTATGTGTTAATGCAGGAGAAGAAGGCAGTGGCGTATGCTTTGAGGCAGCTTAAGGTGCATGAGAAGAACTACCCCACTCATGACCTGGAGTTAGCGGTAGTGGTGTTTGCCTTGAAGATCTGGAGGCACTATCTCTATGGTGCCTAGTTTCGTGTGTTTAGTAATCACAAGAGCCTAAAATATCTATTTGATCAAAAGGAGCTGAACATGAGACAAAGGAGGTGGATAAAGTTCTTGAAGGATTATGATTTCGAACTTTTATATCATCCGGGAAAGGCAAATGTGGTGGCAGATGCCTTGAGTAGGAAGACGGTGCATACGACACACCTTAAGATCAAGGAGATGGAGTTGTTATAGAGATTCAGAGACATGAAGCTGCAAGTTGAGTTCGGATCTGAGTTCATTAGGTGTAATACCTTATGTGATCCCACCAAGCATACATGATCATTCAAGCCCAACATCCAGTGGAAGCCCATTGAGAGGCCCAACAACAAGGTCTATGATGAGAAAGATTCAAATGGGTATTCCTCTAAATGACCATCAAGACCAAAGCTTCCACACATTATTCACATGGGCTAAGGAAATCACCAAGATATGAAGGATTACATGTAATTGCAGTAGAATAAAATTTATTTTGGGCCAATTTTTAGGCCTTGCTTTCCAATAATACATAAGACATGAAAGGAACATAGGATAGGGTTTCAAATTGCGTTTGACCCATTTCTCTTCATGCATGGTCGAGACTACCAAAGACAAGGCAAGGATGCCCTTTGCTTCATATTTTGACTAAGGTTGGTCATCACATCCAAAGGCCAATGTCACTTCTTGTTCTTCAAGCCAAGATCCAAGGGGCGTGACATTGCCTTCTTCTCCAAGCCTTCACCAACGGCCTAGATTAAGGCCCATTCCATGCAATGGCTCTCCTTTCTCATTTGTAAATGGCTTCATATAAAAGCCAAAAATTCACTCATTTGTAACACTATTGAATTTTTGTGCAATAAAAGCTAATGAGTTGAGAACACTCCTCATTATTGCCACTTGAGAGTCATCTTTTATAGAGCTTACTCTCTTTGCCTCTAGCCCCTTTCCTAAGCCAGAGCCAATTCTAAAGCACTCACTCTTTCACCTATCCATTGCAAGCAAGAGCCTACAAACTTGCCTCCCACTCTTCCATGCTTCCTCCATCATTTTTGCTGCACTTGGAGCTCATATGTCTCGGCCAAGCTCCATCATAGTGGTATCTAGAGCCATCCAAACCGTGGAGTGGTACCTTGTCCCAGTTTGGTAAGGGTTCTCTCCATAGCTTGTTTAGTTTTCCTTGTTTTTGTGTTGTTTCCTCTCTTCTCTTCTTCTTCTTTCATTGTTCTTCATCTTTCACGGTTCATTTTTTTTGTTTGTGTGTTGTTTTATGTTCATCTTCCCTTGTAACAATGAGACTACAATCAATCTTTGATTTCTAGTGGTAGTCCTTCGTGCTTGCTTGGTTTACAGTGTTATTCGTTTTCCTTTAAGTTCAACACCATTTACTTCATTATATTGAGTTTTCTTGCATTTTAATCGGTGAATCTTGCTTGTTTTTCATTTTTCTACCGTTTAAGTTTTGTCTATTGTCTTCTTTTTCACTTTTGCTTCATTTGCACTGTTTAATTGCTTCATTTTTTTGTTTTACTAGCTTGAAACCGTGCCACCATTTCACAAATATGCAAATGATGCTTACACTATGCGTGTGGATGGTCCGGCAATTTTCTTGCCAAGATTAAACCATTTTCACCGTTGGTTGTGATATCTTAGGGTCTTGAGATGTTCATCTTTCATTCATGTATGATTTTAGTTCATAATCATGCTCCCTTCATCTGGATTTTCGTTTAAACATCTACAAAATTTTTCAGAGAGCAATCTGCTCTAGTTTCTCTATTTTCCAGAGCGCAGACCTTCTATTTGTTAATTCTCTTGATTGATATAGTGACTGTTAATTTTAGCTATTTGTTGTGCCTAAAAGATAAGACATCAACGAAAATTTTGCAAAAAGAATCCCTCAAAACCATTGAGAAATGAATTCGCAATAAATCATCAAAGTTTAGCCAACAATCAGCGTTTTCAGTGCTTGTTGTGCCTCTTTTTCACTCTGTTTTCCAGACGCACACTATTTTTGTTTGATTTAACTGGAACGATCCACTGCACCAAATTCACTTGATAATTTTTGTTGACTTAAAGAACATCTGGACAAAATAAAAAAAAAAATTGTCCAAAAATGTGAAATACAAAAAATATGATAAATCCTCAAAGTTGAGGCAGCTGTTAGCGTTTTTACTGGTGCAGTATTTTTCCAGCTTTCTCTGTTTGTGCGTTTGGGTGTGTTTTCAGCTCTAATTTCTGTGCTTTTTGTCCATCAATGTCTTGGCCTAAGTGTGTCTCCTTTCTTGCTATCAAATGCCTTGAACTTGGAGTGGTGTATGCCCTCCCATTGGCATAAATGCATAACGGACTATAGGCCTTATTACAAGCACTGCAATTTCTGTTTTGTTTTTGTAGATCAATACTAGTTCTCTTCTAGGATTCTATTTGTTGTGCTTCCCTCCTTGTGTGCCTTTAATTTTTTGCTTGTCCATTCTTGGCATTTCAATTCTGTCTTGTCACTATAATTCCATTTGGTTTACATTTCCTAATTCGCTTTTCTTGTGTTTTCTTTCATTTGGCAAGTAATGTTGGTTCCAATGCTTATGGATATGAATTAAGTGTTTGATTCTGATTTGGTTGCTAGCATAGGTAGCATCTTAGGAGGTGGTTGAGGAGTATATCTATAAAGGTTGTGCTCTTTTTTTTATTCCCCTAACCTTCACCAAAATTGGATAGTTTGAGCCTTACTTTTCTTGTGCATGAGTGTTGAGTACTAACATTTGCCTTGGCATAGTTTTTGTGTATTGTTTTGTTGTATTTTTTTGTTTGCAGCTATATTGTGGTCATTTGGTGACAATTCAAAGCCATTTCAAGAGGTGTTTGCTGCCTCCCAAAGTCCCCAATTGGTGCTTACCTTTGGCCATCAACTAAGGCCTCCAAATTCTTTCCTCAACTCTTGCAAAAAAAATTTCCAGCAACCGCACCATAAGCGTGGTGCTCTCTTGGAAGCAACAGTTGGAGTGCCTTGGCTGCACATTATTGCATGCAAATTGTTACCACTTTGTAGCTTATTCCTTGCTTTGTAATTTGGACTACTTAGGTGTCTTAGGGAACCACAAGGTGTTCAATCCCATCTCCTAAGTAGAACCTTCATCCTCCATTAGTGATTCGTTTTTAGTTGTAAGTGTGTTGAAAGTTATAAGTGCTTTCTCACCTTACATTAGGCCCTATAGTTTAATTCAAGTTTTCCCGTTGTTTAATGGCTTAAAATTTTGAGACCAAAGTCTCTTCATATTTTGGCCAATTAGGTGTCCGTCTTTAGTGTTTTATAGCTTCCTTTTCTTGTGCTTTGTGTGACCTAGTGTTTAGTGATTTTTTCATAATTTAGCATTAAGCCTTTGTGTGAATTTTTTCTCTCCAACCTTTCACAAGTGTTCCTTGTGTGTTTCAAAAACTTTCATTCACACCTTGTCTTAAGTCTTGAAATTGTGAACAATCATGAGCACTAGAAGAACAACCCATGCTAGGGCGCAAGCCCAACATGTTTCTCTACCACATACACACACACACCATAATACAAGTGCGAATGAAGAAGAACGTTATTCTTCTCCCAACCTTCAAAATCTCCACAGAGATGTTAGTGATATCAAGGCTCAAATGGCTGCCATGCAAGCTAATTTACACTTCCTAACTGAGTAATTGAGGAATTCGGCACACACTCACTGTGATCCCCCTAGGTCTTCTTGCCCTCCATCAAGATATCATGGTCATGACCTTAGTGGCGAGGAGGAGGAATACAACCGCCCCTTTTAAAGGCAAACTCCTCATGATAGGAGACAAAGGCGTGTACCTCTTCACCCAAGAGAGATCAAGATAAAGTTACCTCCTTTCTATGGTAAAGACAATGTGGAGGCCTATCTAGATTGGGTGGCAAAGGTTGAACAATTGTTTGACAGCTACATGGTTAAGGAAGAGAGACGTGTCTCTCTTGCTGTCCTCAGCTTCCAAGGCCATGCTTTAAATTGGTGGATAATCCTTGTCCTCCAAAAGAGAAAGAAATGTCTTCCCGAGATTGAATATTGGTTTGATCTCAAAGAGGCCCTCCATGCTCGCCAAGTTCCTTCTTATTACAAGAGGGAGCTTATAGATAAACTCCAAAGGCTCCAACAAAGAAATATGAATGCGGAGGAATATAGGCAAAGAATGGGGCTCTACATCTTAAGGGCTGGGATTGATGAAGTGGAAGACCTAACCATTGCTAGGTTCTTGAGTGGCCTTAATTACAACATCAAGGATAGGGTTGAGTTGTTGCCTTACCGGGATTTAAATAAACTTGTGCAAATGTCTATCAAGGTTGAGCAACAACTCTTGAGGAGACCTTTTCGCAAGGACTCTTCTCCCTCTTTTTCCAAATCTGATTTTCAAAAGAAAGATTCTTTTCATGACAAAGAGACCACTCCAAGACACTAAGCAAAAGGTCATGATAGAGGTGCGTCCTCCAAGAGAGGTAGTGAGATCAAATGTTTCAAATGTTTAGGTAGAGGTCACATGGCTTCTCAATGCCCTACCATGTGCACCATTGTGCTAAAGGGCCAAAACCTCTACTCTAGTCAGGATGAGTCTCCTAAGGAATCTCATTCCTCTAGTGACTCCCATAGTGACATATCTTCCAAAGAAAAAAATCATGCATATGCTAAAGAAGGTTCTTTTTTGATGATTCAGAGGCTTCTCAATAGCCATCAAAACCTTCCTCTCAATGATCAAAGGGAAAATATGTTCCACACTCATCGTGAAGTTTCCAAAAAGCTTTGTTCCTTGATCATCAATAATGGGTCTTGTTGTAATTGTTGTAGTACAACTATGGTTGAGAAGTTGAACTTGACCTTGCTTCCCAATCCTAAACCTTACAAACTTCATTGGCTTAATGAAGATGGGAATCTCGAAGGTCATTGATGAATTGCATGGAGCACAACTGTTTTCAAAAATAGACCTCAATAGTGGTTATCACCAAATTCATATTGCCAAAGGTGATGAGTGGAAAATCGCTTTCAAAACAAAATTTGGTCTATATGAGTGGTTAGTCATGCCTTTTGGCCTAACCAATGCTCCTAGCATTTTCATGCGTTTAATGAATCATGTTCTAAGGGATTGTTTGGGGAAATTTGTAGCTGTTTGTTTTGATGACATTTTAATTTATAGCCCAAGTTTCACTCTTCATCTAGGACACCTTAGGATAGTCCTTTCTCTTCTTAGAGACCATCAACTCTATGCCAACATTGACAAGTGCACTTTTTTTGTAGAGAGTGTCATCTTTCTAGGGTTTTGTGGTCAATAAAAGTGGGGTACATGTTGACCCCGAAAAAATCAAAGCCATCCAAGAATGACCTATTCCAAAGAATGTAGGGGTCATCCGCAACTTCCATGGGTTAACTAGCTTCTATAGGCGATTTGTTCCCCATTTTTCCACCATTGCATCACCCTTAAATGAACTTGTCAAGAAAGACACACCTTTTTGTGTGGGGTGATAGACAACAACAAACCTTTGATGAGATCAAGGCTACACTCACCCAAGCGCTAGTTCTAGCTCTGCCAAATTTTGAGAAAACCTTTGAGCTAGAATGCGATGCTTCTAGGGTTGGCGTAGGTGCAGTGTTATTGCAAGAAGGCCATCCAATTGCGTACTTCAGTGAAAAAATCAATGGCCCTTCTCTCAATTATCCCACCTATGACAAAGAGTTGTATGCCCTTGTGTGTGCTCTTCATACTTGGGAATACTATCTTGTGTCAAAAGAGTTTGTTATTCACACTGATCATGAAACTCTCAAGTATTTGAAAAGCCAGCACAAGCTCAACAAGAGGCATGCAAAGTGGGTTGAATTTCTAGAACAATTCCCTTATATGATCAAATAGAAGAAAGGGAAATCCAATGTTGTGACTGATGCACTTTCTAGAAGATATACTCTTTTAGCCAAACTTGGATCTCAAATTCTTGGATTTGAAAATATATGTGAATTGTATAGTCAAGTTCCCTTCTTTGCTCATATTTATTGTAATTGCTTAAATAAGTCCCAAGGCGACTTCTATATCTCAAATGGATATCTTTTCAAAGAAGCTCGTCTATGCATTCCTTGTGGTTCTCATCGTAAACTCTTAATGATTGAGATGCATGAGGGGGGACTTATGGGACATTTTGGGGTCGCCAAAACGTTGGCAATGCTTAAAGAGAAATTCTTTTGGTCCCACATGAAACATGATATTCAAAAACATTGCGCTAGTTGTTTGACTTGTTTGCATGCTAAGTCTAGCGCAATGCCTACTGGGATATGTACTTCTCAATTAGCATGGACTTTGTCCTAAGGCTTCTAACGACTTCTAGGGGTGTTGATTCGATTTGTGTGGTTGTGGACCATTTTTTCAAAAATGGCACATTTTATTCCATGCCACAAAGTAGATGATGCAAGCCACATTGCAAAGTTGTTCTTTAGAGAAGTGGTTCGTCTTCATGGCTTACCCAAGACAATTGTGTCTGATAGGGATACTAAATTCCTTAGCCATTTTTGGAGGACCTTGTGGTCTAGTCTTGGAACTAAACTTTCTTTTTCTACTTCCTGTCACCCTCAAACTGATGGGCAAACAGAGGTAGTCAATAGATTCCTCTCCACATTGCTTAGGGTTGTTCTTAAGGGGAACCATAAGTCTTGGGATGAGTATCTTCTCCACATTGAGTTTTCATACAATAGAGTGGTCCATAACACCACCAAACTGTCACCTTTTGAGGTTGTATATGGCTTTAACCCTCTCACTCCTCTAGACTTGTTACCTCTTCCATTTTCTTTTGACTTTGTTAATAAAGATGTGGTTTCTGAGTCCCAATTCATCAAAGATTTTCATGCGAAGGTTAAGAGTCAAATTCAAGCCCAAATGGAAAAGATTGCACATTCTAAAAACAAGGGTAAGAGAGTTCATTCAATGAGGGTGACTTAGTTTGGTTACATCTCAGGAAGGAAAGATTTCCTCACCTAAGAAAATCCAAACTTAGTCTCCGAGGTGATGGTCCATTCCAAATTCTAAAGAAGATCAATAATAATGCTTATCAATTAGATCTTCCTGCTGAATATGGTTTACATCCTACATTTAATATAACTGACTTAGTTCCTTTTACAGGTTCTATAGATGTTGAGGATGACCACCATGATTTGAAGATAAATCCTCTTCAAGGAGGAGGGGATGATGTGATTCCACCAAGCATACATGATCCTTCAAGCCCAACATCCAGTTGAAGCCCATTGAGAGGCCCAACAACAAGGTCTATGATGAGAAAGATTCAAATGGGTATTCCTCTAAATGACCATCAAGACCAAAGCTTCCACACATTATTCACATGGGCTAAGGAAATCACCAAGATATGAAGGATTACATGTAATTGCAGTAGAATAGAATTGATTTTGGGCCAATGTTTAGGCCTTACATTCTAATAATACATAAGACATGAAAGGAACATAGGATAGGGTTTCAAATTGGGCTTGGCCCATTTCTCTTCATGCATGGTTGAGACTACTAAAGACAAGGCAAGGCAAGGATGCCTTTTGCTTCATAGTTTGACTAAGGTTGGTCATCAGATGCAAAGGCCAAGGTCACTTCTTGTTCTTCAAGCCAAGATCCAAAAGGCGTGACATTGCCTTCTTCTCCAAGCCTTCACCAACGAACAAGATCAAGGCCCACTCCATCCAATGGCTCTCCTTTCTCATGTGTAAATGACTTCATATAAAAGCCAAATATTCACTCATTTGTAACACTCTTGAATTTTTGTGCAATACAAGCCAATGAGTTGAGAACACTCCTCACTATTGCCACTTGAGAGTTATCTTTTAGAGAGCTTACTCTCTTTTCCTATAGCCCCATTCCTAAGCTAGAGCCAATTCTAAATCACTCACTCTTTCACCTATCCATTGCAAGCAAGAGCCTACAAAATTGCCTCCCACTCTTCCATGCTTCCTCCATCATTTCCGCTGCACTTGGAGCTCATATGTCTTGGCCAAGCTCCATCAGTACCTTGACTATATCTAGTGACTTTTTAAACTTGGTTAAGGAAGAGTAATTGGTGGATGCCAGTTTAGAAGGAGTGAGAGAGTTGCTTGGATCAGATGAAGCAAAGGAATTTGCCTTGGGTAGTGACGACGTATTGAGATTCAAAGGCAGGGTGTGTGTACTTGAGGATGCTGAGGTGAAAAGGATGATTGATATCGTTGTCGTTAGGCGATCAAATTATCACTACTTAACTTTAGCAACTTCAATATTGCCAAATTAGTAGTGAACAAACTAGTTAGGGTTAAGATAACCCTGAGTCGTCTCTCAATGAATACGGAATTGATTTCAAATATTTGACTCTTATAAAAATGCAATTAAAACTAGTAACCATGAAAATGTGGGTTTTGATAACCAAAGAATAAATGACATGTAAATAAAATATTGTAAAAACAGTAATAGTAAATAGGTCAATTCCACCGCTCTTTCAAAATAGGATTCATCATTGGTTTTCTAAAGATTATTGTTAATGATTCCTTGTTTAAGATTTCAAATTAATCAATGTCACTTCTTAATTAATTTGTTGACGTCCTCACTTTTAACCAAAGTAACTTCTCAATTAAAAGTAAGAACTTTGTAGATTAGTCCTAGTAAATTTAACCAAAGTAACTTCTCAATTAAACATTACTAATCCTAATCATGTCTATTCTTCTAGACCTTATATCTAGTAAAAAGTTAATTAATCAAAGTAACTTCTTGATTAATTATAATATAAGTTTCTACCTCTAATCAAAGTAACTTCTCAATTATTAGCAAAAACTCATGCAATCATATGATAAGTTCTAAAAATTAATCAAAGTAACTTCTGAATTAAAATTCAAAAACCCATAGACTCATAGTATTGTTATGTTCTTTAGAATTAACACTATGCTAACTTGCTATAATGTAAAAATCATTGCTTTAACTAGATTAAGAACTAAAAGACATAGATAAAAAAATAAATCTCAACACGAATCAAAAGAACAAATAAATTAATTCATCTAACCTCAGAATCCAATTAAGAAATTACAGTGGAATCAACCCTAAAAGCTTAGCCCTCCATGGCTTGGATGGAATACATGATAATATGATGAAGGAAGGAAAAGTAAAAGAAAAGGAAGAATGAGATATGTGGTGGATGATGGTATCTCCAAAACCAGAGAGTTGCTAAGTGTGTAAGTTTTGTCTCTTCTGCTCCCTTAAGTCTCTTTATATACGCTTCAACTGGACTTTGGGCTTTATCTGTCAGTTGCTTAAAATCTTTTATTTTTATTTAATTAATTAGCAACTTAATTTCTGTCCAATTTCCAATTCTGCCCCTCTTATTTGACCTTTTTGCAGTTTTGACCAGAATTGACTGCTGACTTTGACCAGTTGACTAGTGTTTGACCAGTTGACCAATTTGACTGCCCTCAGATGCTGACATGTGGCGTAGAGACTCTCTCCAGAATTAGGGTTTGCTCCTCCTTCCTCTCGTGCGTGACGGCTGCTGTTGTCGTTTTCCGGCAAGGTCTTCTTCTTCGACGAAGGCACGGTGCTGGATCGTGAATCTCTTTCGCTGCTACTGCGTGTGCTGATCTGTGAGGTTGCAGGAATGGTGACAGACTGATGTTTCGCATTGCAGGTCAGAAGCGTGACTGCCATGGTTGTTGCTACTGGTTCTTCTCCGGCGAGCGTGAGTGCATGCTGCAGTGATGGTTGTGGCGCAAATGTTCGAGCGTAGTGCAGATCTGGTGGACGTGTTACAGCTGCTGCAATGAAGGATGATGTCGTTGTTCTGCTGGTGTTGCGGTAATGGTGGATTCGAATGCAGAAACGGTGGTGCGATGCAGTTCTGCGTTCGGTGGCTGGAATGGTGCTACGCTTCCGCTGTTGTGGCTGCTACGACTGTGCACGGAGATGGTGGTGCTGCCGGAGATTTGTGAAGATGAAGATGATGCGAGGTTGAGCGAAATGCAGAGATGATGGAGGCTAACACAGTTGCTGCTGGATGCGTGGAGTGCGACGCGGTGGTGCGGGAATGGCTCAAAGTTGCAGAGATGTTGCTGCGGAGATGGTGGCCGACGAGGAGGTGGCGGCTGCCGCGGCTGGTGATAGTGGAAGAAGAGAAAAATTAGGGTTAGGGTTTCATGTGAGAGATGGAGGAGATGATGACGTGGCAAGATCTGACTGGTTAATTTGGTGAGTGGAGGATTATGACACGTGACTTGTTCTGGTTGGCTAATTTTAAAAGGTGAGAATTGCCACATGGCATGATCTGGTTGAGTGGAGTTTAAGTGGTAGGAGGGGTGCAACTTAGTGAAAACTGGGAGTGCAGAACAAGTTTTTGGTGGTCCACTTTAGAAAGAGTGTGCAAATAAAATCTGGGGGTGCATTTAGCTCCTGATTTATTCTTTTCCAGAATTTCCTGATTTTGGACTTATTTTGTAACTTTGAATATTTCAAATCCACACTATTAATGGCCAAAAATAAATTCCAGCTGCATTAACAAACGTTAGAATATCCAATAATATTTTATGCAACTAAAATCAATTTTTACGCCATTTTTACCAAACTTTTCAATATATCCAATAATCACAAATCCTAATTAAATCAATCTTTAAGCACAGAAAATTCAATTAAATCCCCAAATTTAAATATTTAATGAGGGCAAAAATTTGAACTCATGAATGATCCTTAAAGAAGGACACAAGAGTCGTCTTAGCTTGCATCCTGGCATGATTAAGATGTACCAAGATCTCAAGGAGACCTTCTGGTGGCAGGGCATGAAGAAGGATGTATCCTCCTGTTTGACATGTCAGAAGGCATTAAAGGCCCAGTGGAATTCTACAACCTTTGGACATACCGGTGTGGAAATGGGATAGCATAACTATGGACTTTGTGACCCATTTGCCACGAACCTTTAGAGGTCACATTACGATCTGGGTTGTGGTTGACCGATTGACCAAGAGTGCTCATTTGTTGGCAATGAACCTGAGGATGTCTATGGCCAAGTTGGCTCAGCTGTACTTCAAGGAAATATTGAGATTGCATGGGGTACTGTCGAGCATAGTTTCTTGAGTGACTTGCTCATGTTTGTTTATACTCAAATATTTAGCTTGATTCTTTTGTTTTGCAACTTAGGTGAATATGCATGATTTGATATGACTGAGGCATTTCTTGTTTTTAGCTACTTGGCCAAATAAGCCCACCTTGATATTA